>MWWA01000004.1_pt1 | contig 95777 bp, 89 predicted proteins | sample 1047341 | NCBI WGS metagenome assembly MWWA01 (sample SAMN06349978, study PRJNA376086) | soil metagenome | isolation source: MS5-1 sample Antarctic (ecotone) soil | place: Antarctica | collected 2015-01-13
GATATGGAAATAGGAAATCCCCATTGCAACGGTTTTTTAAACCATTTGCTGATATAATAACTGCTCAAAACCTTTCCCGCATTCAAAGCACGGCGGGGAGTAAGTTTGGATAAAAGATTAATACTATCGTTCAAATGAAATCGACCCATGAGGCGTAAAGTTAATGGCTTTCCTAAAATTATGCTGACCCGCAGTGTTTGTCCATATTTTTAAAATATATATCTAAAATTATTAGTTTTATTTTGCTAAATACATTAGCTTTGTTGTTTATAAATATTTTTCTTCACGCTTGATTGAAAACCTACTTTTGGCAGATGGCAAAAACAACCGAAAAAATAATTGATATGTCTGTTAATAATGAAAAATTAAAAGCCCTCAAACTTACCATTGAAAAGATTGATAAAGATTTTGGCAAGGGTAGTGTGATGATGATGAATGACAGGCCTGTATTTGAACAAAAGGTCATTTCTACCGGTTCTATCGGACTGGATATTGCATTAGGTATTGGCGGATTACCACGAGGTCGCGTTGTTGAAATATACGGACCAGAATCATCTGGTAAAACAACGGTTGCCATTCATGTCATTGCAGAAGCCCAAAAAAAAGGTGGCATGTGTGCAATTATAGATGCGGAGCATGCTTTTGATGCTGCTTATGCAAAAAAATTAGGTGTTGATGTTGACAACTTGCTGATTTCCCAACCCGATTATGGTGAACAAGGCCTGGAAATAGCAGATCGTTTAATACTCTCTGGTGCATTGGATGTTGTGGTGATCGATTCTGTGGCAGCACTGGTTCCTAAAGGTGAACTGGAAGGGGAAATGGGTGACAGTAAAATGGGTTTGCAGGCAAGGTTAATGTCACAGGCCCTGAGAAAATTAACGGCTACCATTAGCAAGACGAATACCATTTGCATTTTTATTAACCAGCTTCGTGAAAAAATCGGGGTAATGTTTGGCAATCCAGAAACCACTACTGGTGGTAATGCATTAAAGTTTTATGCTTCTGTACGCCTGGATATTCGCAGGATGGCGCAGATCAAAGATGGCGATGAAGCAGTTGGGAACAGGGTTAAAGTAAAAGTGGTTAAAAACAAAGTAGCGCCGCCTTTCAGAGCAGCAGAATTCGATATCATTTTTGGACAAGGCATTTCGAAAGTTGGTGAAATACTTGATATGGGTGTTGAAATGGGTGTTGTTCAAAAAAGCGGAAGTTGGTTTAGTTACAACAATGATAAACTGGGCCAGGGGCGTGAAGGCGTTAAACAATTGTTGATCGACAACCCTGAATTGGCCAATGAAATTGAAGCCAAAATCAGGGAAAAAATAGCAGGCCCAGTGATTGCACTCCCTGCAGAGAATTAAATTTTTTAGTTTGGGTTAGTAAGTAATGCCATCCTTTGAGGGATGGCTTTTTTTTATTATTATAAGTATGCGTCGACATTAAAATTGGAAACATGGAATCGTTAAAACGATTTTACATAAAAATTATATAAATGTGATGGGTAGCCGAAATAATATCAACCAAAGCAATTTCTTTGTTGTAAAATTTATAATAATGCAAAAGTATTTACCTATTTCTTTACTGCTAATGACTCTTGTTGCCTGTGGCCCTCAAATTTATAAGGCAACTGATTTTAACGATGTTGCCAGTACACACAAAACAGTGGCTATACTGCCGGCTGATGTTTCTATTAAACTGCGACCTAACGAAGCAAAAAAAATATCGCCCGAAGATTTGCAGAAAAATGTGGTGACCACCAGTTATGCCATCCAGGACAAAATGTACAGTTGGTTTTTGCGTCGAAATGCTAAAAAACAATTTACCGTTCGGTTCCAGGATGTGAGCAAAACCAATACTACATTAAAAAATACGGGCTTCAGTTATGAAGATCTGGCATTAAAATCTAAAGAAGAGTTAGCAACTTTATTGAATGTGGATGCTGTGATCACCACTAATGTCAGGATGGATAAACCTATGAGCGAAGGTGCAGCGCTGGCTGTGGGCGTTTTGTTTGGGGCCTGGGGAAGTACAAATAATGCCGTTACTTCTATCAATATTCATGAAGCCAAACAAGGTGACTTAATCTGGAAATATGATTACCAGGCACAAGGCTCGGTGGGAAGTTCACCCGAAAACCTGGTGAATGCGCTGATGAAGAATGCTTCCAAAAAATTTCCATACAACCAGTAAATATAAATTATAAAAGAGGCCTTAAATTGGGCCTCTTTTACTTAAAAATGGGTCGGGAATTATAAAGGATCCCTGTTCATTGTATCTCTCATCATCGAAGTATCTACCATCATTCCTGTATCTGTTGTTCCAACTCCGGTATTATTTTCATAAATGGTTATGCTGTCTGTAACGGTTGTGGTATCTGTTTCATCATTATTGCAGGCCATAAAAGCCAAACTTACCATGCTAACAAAAAGTATCCTTTTCATAATTTAGATTATTATTGATAATGGGCATTATTCAAATTTGCTGCCATTTACACCAGGCAAGCCATTCAGCCGAAAAATAATGCTTAAAAGCTGTACAATATCTTGTTGTGGTGATGAAAACTTTCCCCAATAAATATAAAATATTCCCGGGCAGCTTCTGTATTGGTCCACGTTATCAGCGAGAAAAATGATCTCCCGCAAATTACGCAGATTTGCGCTGAGGCCCCATCCTAACCTTAATTTCAACCAGAAAATGAAAAACAAGCTATTTCAATTTAAGCACCGCTTTAACCGGTAAATGATCGGAAGCATATTATTCTTTCATCACTTCATGAGCAACAATTTACCAATCATATTTTTTTGATTGCATAAGCGCTTTTATGCGTTGCTAAAGCAGTGAATTAGTTTACCCTAAATTTTAAAAAACAATGATGTAAATGGTTATCCTTACTCTTGTTAATTTTCCATGATAACTGTTTTTGATTTTATAATTTCATTCATCCATTTTACAGAAGTTCAATAATGAATTACCGCCGGCTTTTACATTTATATATTCAGAAAATACTATGCTAACAGGACTTTCATTAATCATACTCATAATAGTGATTCTGGTTATGATCATTGGTGCCTGCGCCATTTTAAAATGGCATCCATTCCTGGTATTAGTCATTGCCGCTATTGTGCTGGGTGTAAGCGCTGGAATGGGAACCGAAGCAACGATCGATGCGCTGCTGCAGGGAGGCGGTGCAGTATTTGCCAGTATCGGTTTAATTATCGCATTGGGAACCATTCTTGGTGAAACGTTGGAAAAGACTGGCGCAATAACTGCCATTGCAACTGCATTATTGAAAAAAACGGGAAAGGAAAAAATATTACCAGGCATCAGCCTGATGGGAGCCGTAACCGGCATTCCCGTTTTTTGCGATTCGGGCTTCGTAATACTTTCAAGCCTTGCTCGTTCACTATCAAAACAATCGAGTGTTTCTTATGGCGCCATCAGCATTGCGCTGGCTACAGGTCTTTACACTTCACATGTTTTAATCCCTCCAACACCGGGTCCGCTTGCAGCCGCAGGAAATTTTAATATGGCCGGCGATATTGGATGGATCATGTTACTGGGTATTGTCGTCAGCATACCAGCCATTATCATTGGATGGTTTTTTGCCCGAAAATTGAACAGGCAGAATGAAATACATCCGGAAGCAGGCATTGAAGAAGAAGTTGCACCGGTAATATTACCCAGATTTGCTTTTTGCATTTTGCCCCTATTGCTTCCTGTTATATTGATCGCCATGGGCTCAATGATTCCGTTCTTTAATTTAAAAGCCTCATTCAACAGCGTATTAATATTTATTTGCAACCCAAACATAGCTTTGTTACTGGGCGTATTTACGGCCTTTTTATTGCCCGGTTTTTCACAACGAAAAAAATGGAATAGCTGGATACAACATGCACTTACACAGGCAGGTCCTATCATTTTAATTACCGCTGCAGGTGGGGCATTGGGTGCTGTATTAAAAGCAACACCACTGGCTGCTGAATTTGAAAACATGATTGCAGGGAAGAACTTTTCCCTGATCATATTTTACCCCATTGCATTTTTATTATCGGCCGGCTTAAAGACTGCGCAGGGTTCATCCACAGCGGCACTCATCATCACTTCTTCCATCATGGCACCTTTACTGGCCGGAATGCCTTTTAACCATGTTGCCGAAAAAGCTTTGCTTGTATTGAGTATTGGTGCAGGAGCGATGGTAGTCAGTCATGCCAACGACAGTTATTTCTGGGTTATCAATCAATACAGCAAATTACCTGTCAGTCGTATGTACCGGTATTTTACAACGGCCACTTTTTTCATGGGAATAGCCGTTCTGGCAAGTTGTATGCTATTATCGCTTTTATTTTAATATTACTTAACAAGTGCTAATACGATATCCATCACATTGGTTTGAGTTGGACCGGTAATAATAAGTCCGCCAGTTTTTTTAAAAAAATGATAGGCATCATTGTTTGATAAATAGGAAGCTGCATCCAATTCCAGTTCTTTTGCTTTGCAAATTATTTCATCATCGACAAATGCACCGGTCGCATCCGTAGGCCCATCACTACCATCTGTCCCAGCAGAAAGAATAATTTGAATACCAATATTTTTTTCGGTTTGCGCTAAATGTACAAATGCAGCCAATGCAAATTCCTGGTTTCGTCCACCTTTCCCATTCCCGCTGATGGTAACTGTTGTTTCACCTCCCAGTAAAATGCAGGAGGGTTTTACATAATATTTTTTTTCAGAAAGTTCTTTAATAAATGCTATAGCGGCATCCCTGGCTTCACCGGATAAATTATCGGGAAGGATAAAAGGTTCAAATCCCAGGCTGGCCGCCTTAGCCGCTGATGCCAGCAATGCAATCTTGTTTGTACCAATAAGATGATTGGTGGTTTTTTCAAATAAAGGATCGCCGGGTTTGAGAGTTTCAGAAATGATTCCATTGTTTCCCTGCACCAACCATTCCTTTATAGCTGCCGGTATTTTTTGAAAGAGGTCATATTTTTTTAAAACATTTATAGCATCATCAAAGGTGGTGGGGTCAGCGACTGTTGGACCACTGGCAATTACATGAAGCGGATCATCAATGACATCGCTCAGAATAAATGATACCAATGTTGCAGGATAAGCAGCCCTGGATAATCCTCCTCCTTTTATTTGGGATAAATGTTTGCGAACTGCATTCATTTCATCAATGTTTACTCCACTATGCAAAAGTTGGTTAAAAAGTATTTGAACATCCTCTAAGGTTGTACCCAGAGGATGATCCGCCAACAATGCGGATGCGCCACCACTGATCAACGCTATAACAATATCATTTTCATCGGCCTGGGTTGCTATTTGTAAGGTCCGCTCACCCGCATATACACTTTGCTGATCAGGTACAGGATGCCCCGCTTCGATACATTCAATTTTTCTTAACGGTAATGCATGACCGTGTTTAGTGGCAATTACTCCATCAGAAATTAGGTTATCAAGAATTTTTTCAATTTCAAAAGCCATTGATGCACTGGCCTTGCCAGCACCAATAATGTAAATATTATTAATTTCAGTTAAAACAAAAAGCTGGTTGTGCAGTCGCAGCTGGCCCTTTTCATTACTAATGAAAGATGGTAATAACCGGGCAGGTTGTACAGCAACTACAGCAGCATTATAAATTTCGAGGGCTTGTTCACGCATTTGTCAATTTATAAAAACCAAGGGAAATGGTACAATCATTTTTTATAATCCATACTTACAGTCTTTTAAAAAATTGAATATCATCGTCCGTTAAAAAATGGTGAGTAGCAATTACGGATGCTTCCCAGATATTAATCAGCCTTTCATATTCAGCATCTGCTGGAATTTGAATGGTATACATTTAATTTCAATTGACCCGTACATTAAAAAAATTACAAGAGAAAATATTCTAACAATCAAAATGATATACGAAGTTCTATGTTTTAATAAAAAGAAATCTATTTAAAGAACATTTTGTTTTACAAGGCAAAGATGAAAATCAGGATCATCTTTCATTATTAAATGACCCCAACATTTGCATTTAATCTGAAATACACCCTTCTTTTGTTTCGCAAATTTTCAACCGATACCCTCTAAACTTATTCATCCCTGCAAATATTAGCATTTGAATTTTTAATGGCCACCTATATTTGCATGTACGGTATGGCATCAAAAAAGAAAAAGAAAAAATTAAGCTGGTTCATTTTTTTTATCCTGTTGATCGGTAGTGGATTGATGTTGTTCTTCGGCATCCGCTGGTATTTGTATTACCGCGTGGCCACGATTTATTATCCTGCTTTTAATATTCCCATTCCTAAAAAATATATGATCCATGGCATTGATGTTAGTCGCTACCAGGACCTGGTTGCCTGGGAAGAGGTGAAAGAAATGGAGGATCAGGATATTAAACTTGGTTTTGCTTTTATCAAAGCAACGGAAGGGATCGGTAACAGGGATATTCAATTTAAAAGAAACTGGCGGCGTACCAAAAAAGCTGGCATCATTCGTGGCGCTTACCATTTTTTCCTGGCTACCAAAGACGGCAAAACGCAGGCGGAAAATTTTATAAAAACCGTTGATCTCGATAAAAACGATCTGCCGCCCGTACTCGATGTGGAACTTACTTATGGTGTTTCGCACGACAAAATTCGAACAGAGGTAAAAGAATGGCTCGATGTGGCTGAAGCTTATTACGGCGTGCGCCCGATAATATATACAAACATTGATTTTTATACCAAAGTGCTGGGTGACGACTTTGATGATTACCCGCTGTGGATCGCTCATTATCATCAGCCCGGCAAACCCCGGATTAAAAGATCCTGGGTTTTCTGGCAGCATAGTGAAGAGGGCCGGGTAAATGGTATTAAATCGAAAGTAGACTTCAATGTTTTTAATGGCGACAGTACGGATTTCAAAAACCTGCTGATTAATTAACTTTCCAAAAATCCATAGACCATGTTCAGCAGCGGAATGGAACCCGATATCAAAAAATACCTGTTAAGGATATTGAACTCAATGAGTGTTATCGTGCTTTGGATGATGATCAATGCCACCTTAGGTATTTACCTGGGTTGGGCAATGATTGATGACAAACTGAGGTTAATCAACATTATATTCTATGCATGGCTACTTGGCAGCTTCATTTTTCTTGTATACTACCTGTTCCGGAAATGGAAATTATAGCGTATTTAATTTTTAGCATCCAGGATCACCGGTGTATTTCCACGACCCATTATGATCACTTTGGCATTTTGTGATTCCGCTAATTTCAAGTTGGCCTTTATCTGCTCGTATTGCAATTGCTTATCTGTTAACCCTGTATTGATGATACGTTGGTAATCGGCAATACCCTGTGCTTCCACTCTTTTTCTTTCCGCCTCCTGCTCTTCCTTCTGCAACACGTACTGCATTTTTTGCGCTTCCTGCTCGGCGTTTATTTTTCCTTCAATAGTTGATTTTACAGATTGCGGTAAGGTAATATTGCGGACCAGCAATTGCTCCAGGAATAATCCTCTTTCCTTAAAATTGATTTCAATAGTTTTAAATATCCGATCCTGGAATTCATCTCTCTTGGTTGAATAGAGGGATACCGCTTCATAATACACTGCATTGTCACGGATCTTGGTCCGTGTTACCGGGCGTACGATCTTGTCCACATAATTAGCTCCGGTTTCCCGGATAATCTTTGGCGCATCGCTTGAATTTAGCCTGAACAATACTGTTAGGTCGATCGTCACTTCCAAACCGTCTGCTGTCAATACCCGGATGGCATCATCAGCCGTTACGGCACTTTCATCGTGCGCTCCGCTCATAGTGTAATTTTGGGTTTTTATATCCAGGTGTATCACTTCCATCAATGGATTGATCATATGCAAACCGCTGCCTAAAACATTCGGTTGAACTTTTCCGAATAATTTCTTTACACCCACTTCACCCGCCTCAATTTGTACAATGGTAGATGCCAGGATACCAATGATTATCATCAGGCCGCCAATGCCACGTAAAACGCCTGCATACCGGCGGTATTGAAAATTCGATTTAATAATGAAACTGGCAATAATTGCTATTACACCGAGGAGGATTAAACCCATAATCATTTAATTTAGTTTTGGTAATTGTTAACTGCTATGATCGGCAACAATCTTCCATTGCCCTTTAATCTTTGTAAATAGTAATGAAAAATGTCCGGACAAATTTCCGATGCTTCGCTGAAGGTGCCATTTACCCACTACAAAATAATAATCAGGGGATATTGGTCTTACTTCCAGTATATCAAAATTTAACTTACCCATAGCCGTTGTATCCGGATAGCCTTGCTGGTAATTTTCGAATGTTTTTTGCCACCCTTTATTAACGCCATTTTTGCCAATAAATAAAAGAGAATCATTGTTCCAGTATCCATCCATAAAATTTTCAAGGTCACCCTTGTTCCATGCAATTGTTTGGGCAGCCAGGATATCATGGATTGCCTTTTCATCTGCAGATTGGGACCATGCTGATAAAGAGAGCATAGTGAATGCGAATATGAAAAAATATTTCATCGGATGTTTTTTGTTGCGGGGTGCAAGATAGAATAATATAACCGGCTGGTTTAATGATTACAATCAGAGGCGTGGCAATGTTTAGCTTCCCGGCAAAATTTATAGTTCAGTAAATGAGCGGAAACAATCATTAATACTGCCGGTAACAGGTAATAATATTCGTAATTATGAAAAACCTGTTTGAGAATCAATAACACTGCACCGACTGAAAAAATCAATAAGGGCAGCCATTTATGATGATGCTTTAATACGCCATGATATAAAGAATATCCGCCAATAATATAGGCCAAACCGATCATGAACATTTCAAATCCCAGGTTGTTAACAATATTGATTCCGAATAAAGGAAGGCTGGTTAAAAATAGAGGTAGTACCGCACAGTGTATGGCACATGCCAGCGTAGCAGTAATCCCAATCGAATCCCAGTTTAATTTTGTACGCATAATTTGTATAAGCAACAAAGATAACACATTGCAACAAAGTTGCAAAAAACAAAAAAGACTGCGTTTTTGATAGTAACTTTGAATTTCAAAATACCGAGATGAGTAAGAAAAGTATAGGTTATGTGATGTTTTTTTCCTTTTTAGCGATTGCATTTTATTTTCTGATAACTATGCTGATTCCGGGATTCAGCCAAAAAAATGTGGCTCCGCTCAGCTTTATTAAACCTTTCACCTTTATCAACCAGGACGGTAAAAACATTACTGAAAAAGATGTTGCAGGAAAAGTATATGTGGCAGAATATTTTTTCACGACCTGCATTGGAATATGTCCTCGCATGAATAAAAACATGTTAATGGTATATGAACATTTTAAAAATGATAACCGTTTTATGATCCTTTCTCATACCAGTGACCCAGCTATTGATTCTGCGGCAAGATTAAAAGTTTACGCCGATTCATTGGGTGTATCAACTGAACGCTGGCAATTTTTAACAGGGAGCAAGGACAGTCTTTATTATACAGCCCGGAATATGTATAAAATTGATGATCCCCATAATAACATGAAGGACGAAACTGTTGACTTCTTACATACTCAATTTGTTGCGTTAGTAGACCAGAATGGTGATGTACGTGAAATTTACGATGCCCTGAAACCTACTGAAATGAACAAAATGATCCATAGTATAGAAAAATTATTAAAGGACCCACCACTCGCAAGTAATTAAAATGGCAATAGCTAAACAATATACCGTTAATGAATTGTTGAGACGTTTTCAACTAAACGTCACGGATAGTCGAAAAAAAATTCTTCAGTTATTTCTGAATCAGCAGGAAGCGCTGGCCCATGCTGATATTGAAAAAAAAGCAGGTGAGAAATTTGACCGTGTAACCGTTTACCGCACCTTACAAACATTTGTAGAAAAAGGTTTGATCCATTCTATTCCCACTGCAGATAATTCCATCCTCTATGCTTTATGTAAAGATGACTGCACAGAAGGGCATCACCAAGATCACCATATTCATTTTGTTTGTGAACAATGCGAAAAAACAGCCTGTCTGGACCAGGTAAATATTCCTGAAATAAAATTACCCTTGGGATTTAAAAAAGAAAAAATTGATGTAGTGATTAGTGGGATTTGTAAAGCCTGCAGTTAATCGATGACTTAAAAAGTAAGCCCCCATGTAGAAACATGGGGACTTTTGGTTAAGGCTCTGATTAGTAGCGAGTTTATAACTAGTGGTTAATTTCTAACCAAATGTAATGTACCCTTTTGACATATCCATATTCTTTATATTCAACTTTAATGGTATTTTTTAATTATTTAATAAAGTTGTTCCATTTCAACTTTCACAAATTGGATGAGCTTATTAATATGGCCGGGTGAAAGATCAAATTTTAATCCAGCTGCATTGTATAGTTCAGGTAAAGTACGTGTACCTCCCAACTTTAATGCATGGATATAGTTTTCAATAGCTTGCTCCTTATTTTTCTTAAACTGTTTCCACAAGCCAATGGCACCTAACTGGGCAATACCATATTCAATGTAATAAAATGGCACTTCATATAAATGAAGTTGTTTTTGCCAGGCATACCTCCGATATTCATCAAGACCGCTGAAATCCAGGGAAGGAGTAGTGAATTCCGCAAGTATATCCATCCATATGGCTGTTCTTTGTGCTAAAGTATGAGAAGGATTTTCATAAATCCAGTGTTGAAATTTATCAATGGTGGCGATCCATGGAAAAATAGTAATCACTCTTTCAAACTGGTGCTCCTTAGCCCTTTTTAAATCATCTTTATCACTAAAAAACCGATCCCATTCATCCATACTGAAGAGTTCCATTGCCATGCTGGCCACTTCGGCAATTTCCATCGGGTATTCCTTAAATGGCGTAAGTTCCAAATCGTGCGCCAAAAATGAATGGATCGCATGGCCGCCCTCATGTACCATGGTAGTAACATCGTGCATTTGCCCGGCTGCATTCATAAATATAAAGGGAGCTCCACTTTCCGCTAACGGGCAATTATAGCCTCCGGGAGCTTTACCCTTGCGGCTTTCCAAATCCAGGTGACCCATGGATTTCATTTTTCTTAGGCATTCACCAAAAAAAGGTTTTAAACGGGAAAAAGCTTCTATGGATTTTTCTAACAACTCCTCACTATCATTAAAAGGACTTAAAGGTTCAAGGCCTTCGGGTTCTGCTTCCGTATCCCAGGGTCTTAATGATTCGAGCCCGAGTTTCTGCCGCTTTTTTTCATAAATATCATTGGCCAAAGGCATAATATGTTCCTTGACCGCTTCATGAAATTGAAAACAATCTTCTTTGGTATAATCGAAACGTCCCATTTCAGCAAACTTGTAATCCCGATAATTTTTAAAGCCGGCATTCAATGCCACCTGATGTCTCTTTGCAATAAGCTGGGTAAATAAATCATCCAGTGCCTCCTTATCCTGCAATCGGCGGTCACATATTTTCCGGTATGCCTCCTCTCTTACTTTCCGGTCATGATCCTCTAAGAATTTATTGGCTTGTTGCAGGGTATATTCCTTGCCTTTAATTTCAACAGTCATTTTACCGGATACGACTCCAAACTGCTGGGCCAGTACATTAAGTTCAGCCTGTAAGGGAACATTTTCTTCCCGGAACAAGTCAATATTTTTCTTTACGTTTCTCAGGTAAGTAAAATATTTATTTGAGTCCAGGTCTTTAACAAAAGGATTTTCTATCAGTTTACGGTTCAATTTATCTGCATACTGCTGCACCCGGGGTTGTATTTGCATCATAAAAAAAACAAAATTCTCTTCCAATTTTTTATTCTCCGTATCGCAAGTCATTTTGATCTGCCGCCAATTGGCATCTTCACTCACAACCGCTTCCATTTCGCTCACATCCCGCATCCATTGTTCCAGCTCGGAAACTGACTGGACAGGTCTTTCCGCTAACTCTATAAAATATGGCTGCAAGGATGCCCAGTCTTTAATAGTAAATGCAGTGGGTAAATATTTCCGATCTAATTTTTTAATTTCTGCTGAATAACTCATAAAAAAATCTATTTAAAATGCAACAAGCTACAAGTCATTTAAGAATGATACATGTAGCTTGTAAATGTTTTTAATGAAGGAATTAATCGCTCTTCTTTTTCTTAGCTGCTTTTGTGGGCTTAGTTTCCTTCTTATTCTGGGTAGCGGTATCTGATTTAGCAGTTGCACTTTTTTTAACAACAGGCTTCTTATCTTCTTTAGGTTTTTCTTCTTTAACCTTTTCCTGCTTCGCTTTTACTTCTTTTACAGGTTTTTCTTTTTTAATTTCAGGCTCTTCAATAATCGTTTCTTCCTCTTCTTCTTGCTCTGATAGTTTGATCTCGATATCATGTGTTTTTAACGCGTCAAACCATTTAACCATTTTCTTCATATCACTGGTATATACCCTGTCAAAATCCATATCAGGGTATACTTTTTCAAAGTATTTTTTAATGGCTGTATTATCTTTTTCAGAAGGCAGGCTTTCACTGCTTTCATCCATTGCTTTAAATACATCAACCAGGTTCACATTTTCTCTTTGGGTGTACACCTCAATACTTTCCAAATGCGAAAACTGGTGCACCCGACTGCTGACAAATTTGGTTGTTTTGTCTGAAAGAGAGCGCAACAATGCTCCATCATTTTTACTGCTTAATAATTCAAATAACCCTGGCATACCTGAAACCGATATCATTTTACTATAATCCATATACTGATTAATAAATTAAAAATAGGGACTGCAAGATAACGGGAAAATTTCTAACCCCCTCTCAGCTCCCAAATCTAAAAAAATCCTAAAATTAGTTAACTGCCGGGTTCGCAAGTTTTTGTTTAATTAAACATCAAACAAAGCACAAACAAAAATTAATGAAACATTTTTTATCTGCATTGATCTTATTGGCAGGATTTACCTCAACATTATTAGCACAAACACCAGTTTTAAAAGGAAGATTGCTTGATGCAGATAACCGGAACGCTTTGCAGGGTGCAACCGTTTCTTTAACCGGCACTACGGATTCAACAGTAAAGCTCAACGTAATTACCAATCAACTAGGGGAATTTTCATTTACTAACATGATGGCCCAAAATTATCATTTAATGATAACGCAAATCGGGTATGATACTATAGACAGGCAAATTGAATGGACACAACAAACACAGGACCTGGGTATGATAATAGCCCCCAAATCAGCCAAAGAATTAACAGGTATAACGGTAATAGGCCGCCAGGCAATGGTGCAGATGAAAGGAGATACTATTCAAATGAACGCTGACCAGTTTAAAGTAAACCCGGATGCAACCTCAGAAGATTTGCTGAGAAAAGCCCCCGGCATTACCATTGAAAACGGAACGGTGAAAGCGGGAGGAGAGCAGGTACAAAAAGTAACAGTTGATGGCCGGGATTTTTTTGGCGATGATGCAGCGGCAACACTCCGCAACCTTCCAGCAGAAGTGGTTGACAAGATCCAGGTATTTGATCGCCTGAGCGACCAGGCCCAGGTAACAGGAATTGATGATGGAAACACCTCCAAATCAATCAATATTGTTACAAAAGTTAATATGCGCAATGGCCAGTTTGGTCGTGTGTTTGCCGGTTTCGGAACGGATAATCATTACCTGGCAGGCGGAAATATGAGTATGTTCAAAGGTGCACGCCGTATTTCGATTGTAGCACTTGCCAACGATGTGAACCAGCAAAATTTTACCGAACTGGATCTTTTAGGTGCAACAGGTGGTGGCGGCCGTGGTGGATTTCAGGGAGGTGGCGGTGGCCGGGGTGGAATGATGCGCGGCGGGGGTGGTGGCGGATTTTTGATTGGCCAGCAACCAGGCGTTAATAAAACCTATTCTTTAGGATTAAATTATAATGACGAATGGAGTAAAAAACTAAATGTAAGTGGAAGCTATTTCTTCAACCTGCGTAACAGCGTCAATGATGAAAGCAACTTCAGAGAATATTCTCCCGTACTGAGGGATAGTGTGAAATTTTATGATCAATCAGAATTATCATCCAATAAAAATTATAATCACCGCGCTAATTTCAGGTTTGATTATAAGATCGATTCCTTCAATTCAATCCTGATAACTACCAGCATTAATATCCAGAATTTTAATTCTTCAAACAGCCTTACAGGATTAAACCTGTTTGATGATCTGTCAACCCAAAGCCAGACTGAAAACTTTACTACCAGTAGCCGGAATGCAGTAAGACTTAATAATAATATTTTATATCGCCACAATTTCAGAAAACCCAGGCGAACATTTTCTGTGAATTTAAGAACCGGGATGAATAATAGTGATGGTGAAAATTACCTGGATGCTTTTACCACTTATTTTAAAGGTGCTGCCAATATTAATGATAGTACGCGTCAATTCCGCGACCAGCTAACAACCAATTACGATTTATCGGCTAACATTAATTACAGTGAGCCGGTAGGTAAAATGGCCATGATACAATTCCAGTACAGTCCATCATTCAACATCAATAAAGCTGATCAAAAAACCTACGAATTTGAAAATGGAACGGGTAAGTACAGTGATTTTGATACCAGCCTTTCCAATGTTTTTGAAAGCAGTTATAATACCCATCGTGGTGGAATTACCTATCGCATGGGCGATCGTAATAAATCATTATCCTTTGGATTAGATGGACAAACCGCAATCTTAAACAGCGAAAGGGTTTTTCCGGTAGAAACTTCCGTAAAAAGAAATTTCACTAACCTGTTGCCCAGTGCCATGATCAGTTATCCATTAAGTACCCGGAGTTCGGTTCGATTATTTTACCGCACTTCAACCAATCCGCCATCTGTTAATCAGTTGCAGGATGTAATCAATTATAATAATCCGTTGCAAATTTCAACCGGTAATCCTGACCTGGAACAGCAATATGCACACCGACTGGGTTTACGTTTTCAATTTGCCAATACACAAAAAGGACAAAGCCTTTTCTTAAACTTTTTTGGAACAAAAACGGATGATTATGTAGGCACTGCGGTATACCGTGCATCTGCCGACTCAGTACTAACGCCTACAGTTACCCTATTTCGTGGATCGCAGTTAACCAAGCCGGTTAATATTGATGGACAATACAACCTGAACAGCTTTGTAACATTTGGCATTCCTTTGCTTTTCATAAAATCAAACGTTAACCTGAATGCGGGTGTTACATATAATAAAACGCCGGGATTGATCAATAATATTGAAAACGTGTCTACCTCGATTAACTATAATGCAGGCATCGTTTTATTGAGCAATATCAGTGAGTTTGTTGATTTCACATTGAATTATTCAGCATCATTAAATAATGCTGAATTCTCCCTTCAACCTTATAACAACCAGCGTTTCATTTCACAAAATGGCGGTTTCAGATTGAATTTATTGAGCAAGAATGGTTGGGTGTTTAATAATGATATCAATAACCAGAATTACAGCGGCCTAACTGATGGCTTTAACCAAAACTTCTGGTTATGGAATATAGCTATTGCGAAAAAATTTCTGAAAAATGATAAAGGAGAATTAAGGTTATCTGTTTTTGACTTGTTGAACCAAAACCAGAGTATTACCCGTACTGTATCAGAATCATATATTGAAGATCAGCGCACGCAGGTTGTAAAGCAATATTTTATGCTGACGTTTACCATGAACCTGAAAAATTTTGGAACACCGGCACAGCGAAATAATAACCAGACTAATGAAAATATGAGAATGCGGTTTTAATTTTAGTAATTTAAGGCAGGCTTAAATAAAACAATTTGAACGAGCAGGAATTAATCGCATTGTTGAAGGAGGGAGATGAATCAGCTTTTAAGGAGTTGGTGCTTACCTGGCAGGACATGGTTTTTAATACGGTTTTAAGCATTGTTCAAAATGAAGAAGATGCGGAAGATGTATCGCAGGAAGTTTTTGTTCAGGTATTTCAGTCCATCAGTTCTTTTAAATCGGAGTCGAAGTTAAGTACCTGGATTTATCGAATAGCAACGACAAAGGCATTGGATCATTTAAGAAAGAAGAAAAGAAAGAAACGGTTTGCTTTTGTTCAGAGTTTTTTCGGATTGCAGGAACAGGAAAAGGAACTTCCGGTTACCTTTAATCACCCCGGTATAATCCTGGACAATAAAGAAAAAGCCGCTGTTCTTTTTAAAGCATTGGAAAAGTTACCCGAAAAGCAAAAAGTTGCTTTTAGCCTGCATAAAGTGGAGGGTTTAAGTTACCAGGAAATAGGTGAAGTAATGCAAACCACTTTACCAGCAGTAGAATCGTTGATTCACAGGGCTAAAGGAAATCTTAAGAAACAATTGACTGACTATTACCAAACACACGCATAACAAGGTTTTGAACATAAAGACGTCTAAAATCATAGCATGAAGCAAAAACAACATATTGATAAACAGGTAGAAGATACGCTGAACAGCCTGGATGGCCTGCAAAAAGCAAGTCCCGGACCTTATTTCTTCACCCGTGTACATGCCCGTCTCAACAGAAAACAAAAAGATGTTTGGGAACAAACTCTTTCATTTCTTTTAAGGCCAGCCGTATTAGCAGCCAGTGTACTGGCTATCATCCTGGTTGATATAATCGCTTTAACAAATTTAAAATCTACAGAAAACTCCCAGGTAGCCATTGAACAAGCACAGGTATTTTCAGAAGAATATGACTTTTCAATTGCTACCATTTATGATTACTCCAAACCCGATAATAAATAATGACAACCCCTACAAAAAATAAACTGTTCATCATTATCATTGCCCTTTTATTGATCTCGAATATTGTGTTAGTGGTTTTCTTTATGGGGACGAATAAACATGATTCAAGAGATAAGCGGGGTCGGGGAGAAATTACCCGGATATTAAAAGAAGACGTTGGTTTTAATGATAACCAGATTAAACAATATGAAGAAATCAGGCTGGCGCACCGGGAAAAAATGAGGCCGCTTTTCGACAGCATGCGCATGGCTAAAGAAACTCTTTACAACCAGCTTTATTTGCCTTCAATTGATGATTCTGTTTTTAATGCCGCATCTGAAGAAGTAGGTCAGAAACAGCAAAGGATTGATCGTAACTTATTCAATCACTTCAGATCCTTAAGAGAACTTTGCACAGCAGAACAACAACCAAAATTTGATTCCATGATTAAACACATGGTGCAACGCATGATTATTCCCGGTCGAAAAGGGTCCCCGGGTAAATCGAAAACAACAGACTCAACAAAAAATGTTAACAATTAAAAACAATTTATATAAAATGAAAACAAAATTCAGCCTGTTGATGATGGTATTTTTTGCAGGTATAATAAATGTAAATGCACAAGGACCCCGGCGCACAGTTGATGAAAGAGTTCAAATGGTGCTGGAGAAAATGACTGCGTTAAAACTGGATAAGGATCAAACAGAAAAAACAACAGACATCTTTACGGAAACTTTTAAAGCACAGGAAAAAAAGATGGAAGAAATGCGTAGCAGCGGTGGTATGGATCGAGAAGCCATGATGGCCTTCAGAACAAAATCCACGGAAGAACGAAATGAAAAATTAAAAGCTATACTAAGCGAAGAACAATTTGCCAGCTTTAAAAAAGATATTGAACCCACCCTGCAACCACAACGCGGAGGCAGTGGACAACGCAATTGATTGGTTAATGCTTGATTTAAATGAACCCTGTAATATGCAGGGTTTTTTTATGAAATACTGCCGGCTTCTATTGTTGAATGGTTAATTTTTATCCATAAGAGGAATTCAAAATTGAAAAATTTCGGGTAACTTGATTAGCCTATTCCATTCACACAAAAAATGTAAACCAAATTTTAAATCCCCAAAACTACGACCATGACTTTTAAACATGCCATCAGCTGGTTCGAAATTCCAACTACGGATATTAACCGGGCGCAAAAATTTTACGAAAACATTTTTGAAATGAAAATGGAGGAACTTGAATTTGAAGGAATAAAAATGCGCATGTTTCCATTAGATGATCCAATGAAGGGTGTTGGTGGTGCCTTAGTTCAAACGGATGGATTTCATAATCCTTCGGAAAAAGACGGTACGCTTATATACCTGAATGGCAACCCCGACTTACAAAAAGTGCTGGACAAAATAGAATCGGCCGGCGGCAAAATTAAAATGCCCAAGACAGAAATTTCACCTGAATATGGATTTATGGCCGTGATTATAGACCCGGAAGGAAATCGGATTGGTTTACATAATGTTCCGTCTAAATATTTATAATGAAGGAGCCATAATGATAATAATCAACCATAAGATGTCTAAAAGCGATTTGATAGCTGCCGGATCTATGTAGCAATTAAAAAACAATATGGTAACTATATGAAAATATTTATTGCTTTTGTTTACCTGCTCATTTTTTTTCCGGAATCAGGAAATCAACAACCATTCAAACTGCATTCTTTCAAATGGATGATTGGCGAATGGCATTTGAAAACAAAAAAGGGGCAGATGGTGGAAAGCTGGGAGCTAAAAAATGACAGCACATTTATTGGGAAGAGTTTTATGTTGAAAGCGGACGGTTCAAAACATATTCTGGAAAACATTGAGTTGGTTTACAGAATGAACGAGGTGTTTTATATTCCCTCTGTAGAAAATCAAAATAATCGTCAACCGGTAAAGTTTAAATTATTGAATTATAACGCAAATTCATTTGCGGCAGTTAATAACGAACATGATTACCCGAAAAGAATCAGTTACCGGTTAATTGGCAAGGATTCATTACATGCAAAAATTGATGATGGCAGGGATGCCCCTGTAAAGTTTTCAAATTTTCACTTTACCAGGAAAAATAAATCATAATGGAAAATCATGACTGGAGCAGGTTTAGTACACGCATTAATGTGGATGCGGATTCTGAAAAGATCTTTAGCTGTTGGACAACCCAGGCAGGGTTGGAAGATTGGTTTCTGCGCCTGGCTGAATTTAAAAAATCGGTAGGCGATTTAAGAAGCCCGACAGAACAGGTACAATTAGGTGATACTTATGTATGGCGCTGGTTTGGCTACCCGGATGAGGTAGAAGAAAAAGGTGAAGTACTTGAAATGAATGGAATAGATTTTTTTGTTTTCCGTTTTGGAAAGGCAGGGATATGCACCGTAAGCATCAAAGAAACCGAAGGTGAAAAAATAGTTGAACTACAACAATCAGAAATACCAACCGATGAAGAAAGCATTAAAAATTATCATGTTGGTTGCAAAACAGGATGGACATTTTACCTGGCCAACCTTAAATCTTTTTTAGAGGGCGGCATTGACCTGCGCAACAAAAACCTGAAACTAACGGATATGCTCAACTCCTGAAAATGAATTACGATAAAAATAAATCCATTCAAATTCTGCAAAGAACACCTGTAGTCTTGAATGAGTTATTAATGGTTTGGATGAAGAATGGATCATGGGAAATGAAGGACCACAAACATTTTCCCCATTTGATGTATTGGGACACCTGTTACATGGAGAAAGAACAGATTGGCCGGTACGTATCAACATGGTCCTGGAAAAAGGATTATCACAACCTTTTGAATCTTATGACCGGTTTGCCATGTACCATGAAAGCAAAGGAAAATCCATGCAGGACCTGTTAAATGAATTCACCCACCTGCGAAAAAAAAATCTTTTTTGGTTTGCTGAACTTCATTTGGAAGATGAAGATTGTAATAAAGTAGGCATGCATCCTTCTTTGGGCGTAGTTACATTGCGTCAGTTACTTTCAACCTGGGTGGTGCATGATCTTACCCATATTGCCCAGATCACCCGTGTAATGGCGAAACAATACAAAGAGGAAGTTGGACCCTGGGCACAATATTTCCGAATATTAAACTGGTAATTCATCAACTTAAAAAGGAATAATTATGAGCACCTCACCTGTTGACAAAGCATTTCAAACACAATTAGATAACATTGAAAAAAATTCTGGTAAAACCCTGGCTGAATGGTTCGCTATTGTAAATAACAGCGGGTTAAGCAAACATGGTGAAATGGTTAGTTTTTTGAAAGAAAAACATGGCTTCACGCATGGCAATGCAAACACTATTATCCATTTTGCCAAACAAAGCCAGGCTGGTGGGCCTGAAGATCCGGATGACCTGGTAGCTGCGCAATATAACGGTAAAGAACAACTGAAAAAATGGTACGATAAACTGATGAAAGAAATTAAAGCATTTGGGAATGATGTAGAAGTATCACCTAAAAAAGCTTATGTAAGTGTGCGAAGAAAAAAACAATTCGCCATCATACAACCTTCTACCAAAACACGCCTGGATGTAGGTCTTAATTTAAAAGGAGTAGCTCCGAATGGCAACCTGGAGGCGGCAGGAAGCTGGAATGCCATGTGTACACACCGGATCAAAATAGAAGATGAAAAAACGATCAATAAAGAAATGATGGAGCAAATTCGGCAGGCTTATGAACAGGCAGGATAAATTAAATATTTTGTTGGGCAATTTTTAATTGCATTACAGTGGCAATGCTTTGTGCTCTTTGTTTTGCCTGCTCTGTAATTTCACCTTCGAACAATTCATCGAGCGTTGTATTAAAATATTTTAACCAGGTTTTAAAATGTTCGGACGTTAATGGTGATTGTGTATTCAACATCATATGCGGCTTCATTGCATTTTTCTGGTAAGTATCAGAATGAAATAATATCATGTCCCAAAAATTTACAAGTACCGGCAAGTGATGATCAAGGTCTATTTTAGCCACATCCGTAAATAAATAATTAATAGAAGGGTCGGCTAAAAGTTTATCATAAAAAGAAGTAACCAGTTGCAGCAGGTCATCCCTGTTTTCAATATCATGTTTCATCAGGTTAAAAATAAAAAAGAAACACCTTATGTATTGTCATAAGGTTTTATAGTAGTGAAGGAATTATTCATTATGATTTGCGCTTCATTGTTATTTCCATAGATTTCATTTCCTTGCCGCCTTCCGGTGTTGAATACATTTCCATTAATTGAGTATTGTCATCCAGGATTTTTATCGTTTGCCTCATAGGTATTTCCTTCCCGATCAATGGATCTAAACCCTTTCCTTTGAATTCCATGGTTTTGGTTGCGGGATCCCAGGTTCCTTCCATAAACACCATTCCGGTTCCAAAGTTGTCGATCCAGGTGTTTAGAAAGCGTTTCTTTGAATTGTCGTATGCCATCGTACTGATTCCCTCCAGAGGCATGCCGTAAAAATTACCTGTGGTTCGGGATTCCTGGTAGCGCCCACCAAGAATCATCCTATTAACTGAATTGGCTTTGCTTGATACTGGATCCTGTCCCGGGGCCATCCACATTTTTACATCACCTTCCCAGTTGCCATCCCAGGAAGCCATCATTTTATGAATTTCACCTGGCGTCATATATTCAGTCCAGGCTTTCATTTCGCTTTCAGATTGGCCGGATGCCTGTATAAATCCAGCCATAATTACCATGATAAAAAAAGAGCATGCTATCCTTTTCATAACAAATAGTTTTAGGTAATAAATGTAAATATTATTGATGAGTGTTATAGATGAGGTAATGCAACCAATTGTTCTGGTCAGTATCCTTATAAACTAACAGTTTTATTTTTAATGCGGTTCAATCAGGTCCCAAAGATTTCCATAAAGATCTTCAAACACGGCAACCGTTCCATACACTTCTTCTTTAGGTGGCCGAACAATGTGAATTCCCTTTTTAAGCATATTGTTATAGTCTCGCCAGAAATCGTCTGTATGCAGAAATAAAAAAACACGTCCACCGGTTTGATTTCCCACACTAGCAAGTTGCTTTTCACCATCTGCTTTGGCTAATAATAAATAACATTCTTTTGCACCTGGCGGTGCAATCATCACCCATCGTTTTGTTTCACTTAATGGAGTGTCTTCTATTAAATTAAATCCCAGTTTTTCTGTGTAAAATAGAATGGCTTCATCATAATCATTTACGACCAATGCAATATGAGCAATTCTTTGTTGCATGATTTTTGGAAATTATTGGCTAATGAATTACTCAGGAAACAGTGTAGCATCTATCCCGGGTATAATGCGCAACGCATTTTTGTAATAGATTTTCTTTAATATGTCATCAGGCAATCCCATACCATACATGGCCCAGAAGGCGTGGTATTTTTTGTGATATGGAAAATATTCGTCTTTGGTTTCCAATACCCGGAAATAAGTTACATATTCATCAGGCACCCAACTATCCTTCCCAAACAAAATTCTATCCTGGTATTTAACAAAGAAATCATATGCAGTTCTTGGCTGCCTACCCAGTTCTGCAATGATGGCTCCAAATTCAATCATCATATTTGGCATTTTATCAAGCAGTGATCCAAGGTATTTCAGGTCATTGGGATACCATCCAAAATGTGCATTGATAAACGTAGTTCCGGGATGTGCCTTAAACATGTTATGCTGCTCTTCTATCAATTTTTCAAACGGTACGGGATCATCAGGACCTCTTTTTCGGCCGGGTCTTGTAGCCAGTTCCAGCCAGCGTTCATTTTTCTCGTCCATCTCATCCCAAAAAGGTTTTGGATCAGCCGTATGAATCAAAACCGGGATCTTCAATTCACCTGCTTTTTTCCAGATAGCATCAAGCCGGGTATCGTCAACGGGTATGCGATTACCATGAATGTCCTTAGAAATCATGCCCAGGCTTTTATAAATTTTTAATCCATTAGCCCCATTTTTTATATCCGTTTCCAATTGCTTTACCGCTTTCTCAGCCCAATCCTTTTCGCCAACGCCATTAAAATTTATATTGGTGAAAACGATAAATCTTTTGGGTTCATTTGTGTTTATATTTTCAACCATTTTAACTAACTCCTCTCCACCACGCCCACTCAAGTTGACCATCACCTGCATATTCAGTTTTTCCATTTCCATAATAAGGCTATCAAGATCCATCGTTCCCATCCGGAACTGGTGATTATGTACATCTATAAACGGGAATTTAGCACGTTTGGTTATATGCTCCGGAACAACAAGCGTAGGTTCAGGGTTATATGATTCGAAATCCATTTTTGGAGAAGCCTGGCCAAATACAATTGATCCCCCCATTAAAAAAAACATAAATAAGAAATATTTCATGAGGTCAATTTAAGACTTATGAAAAAAAATAAACACAATAAAGGAAATAATTATTTAAATGGTTCAATGCAAGGATGTAACCTTTTCATTGGTCCATTTATAAAGATTTTCAACATCACCTGTTTTAAATAACTGTGTACCCTCATTGAGGGTAGCTGCAGTACCACAGGCTACTCCAAAGCAAATAACTTCCTGTAATGGCTTGTGTTTCGCCAGCATATGAACCATACCGGCAACCATACTATCTCCTGCTCCTACCGTACTTCTTCTTTCAGCTTCGGGTACAGGTACCCGGTAGGCCTCATTTTTCGACACTAATATGGCCCCATCCTTACCCATTGACACAGCAACCAATTCAACCAGGCCCGCATCAATCAATTTAAGGGCGGCCTCTTCCACTTTATCATTTTCAAGCCAGGTAATCTTGCTCAATTTAGCCAGCTCGCCAATGTTAGGTTTAAGCATATAAACGCCTTCCTTTACAGCCGTTTCCAGTGCATCGCCTGAAGTATCCAAAATAAATTTAGCACCGGAAAGTTTTGCCGCTTTCGCAATCTGAGCATATGCATCTCCAGGTAAACCGGGTAATATACTTCCGCTGCCAACAATGAATTCAAATTTATTATTTGAGATATATGCTAACACATCATCTAAAACACGCTGATCCGCTTCTTCCCCGGGCATATTAAAACGATATTGTTTATTGGTTGAAGTTTCCAGGACAATTAAATTTTCCCTGGTTTCCTTATCAACTTCTATAACGTGTATAGATACATGATCCTGTTGCAGCAATTGTTGTAATAACCGGCCGATATTACCACCGGCGGGAAATAAGGCAATATTATCTGTGTTTAATTTCTGCAGCGCTTTACTTACATTAATACCGCCACCACCTGCTTCATTTTTTACGGCTGCACAACGCAGTTTTGAATCAGGAATGATCTTTTCTACTGCCGTGCTTTTATCAATGGTTGGATTGAGTGTTATCGTTAAGATCATGTTTGGTGTAATTTATTTCTGTTAAAATATTTTCAATTCTTTGTTTGATGTCTTCGTAGGAAGTATATCCTCTCGACAAAAGATAAAATTTTGCATCGCTAATCTGCATCAATACAGATGGAAACCCGCTTACCTGCAATTGTTTAACCATGGCAAATTCATATTTCGCCATATCACTGTATCTATTCTCGTCAAGTTTTTCAAAGAAGGAATCTGCAGGCAAATTAAATTCTGACAACAAGTGCCGGTAAGCTTCAGGGTCTGTAAGATCGCGGCCTTCCTTAAACAATGCCAGTTGTAAAGCGATCGCAAATTCAACCGCCTTTTCCGGATGATGCTCTTTTAAAATGCACATGGCCTTGGCCGGTGTTAGAGATTCAGGAAACCAATCGCTTTCGTCGGGATGTTCAATATGCCATAAATAATATTCGCCAAATTTTACACCGGCCAATTCCTCAATATGAGGATACGAATTCTTGATATAAGATGCGGTTGCTTTGACCGGTCGCTTATTTTCAACCGGAATCATGCCGCCCGATAAAACATCGAAAAAAAAATCCGCCTGATAATCCTGACTTATTTTATGGATCACGCCACTAAATCCGAAACACCAACCACACCAGGCATCATAACAATAATAAACTGTTGGTCTCATTTTTTCATGCTTAAGCGATCAAAGGTCCTGAACCAATTTTAGCTTAGCAATTAAAATATTTTATATTTATCCTTCACTTACTTTCAACCAAAAATGTTATATTATCAATAAAGAAACAAAAGTGGAGATAGAAAATGCGACCATAGTGGTGAGAAACCTCACCATGCTGGATTACAAAGAATTAAAAGAAGCCATGGTGAAAGCCTATGCAAGCATGGGCGGACAATTTTGGAAAGAAGAATCACTGAGCAAACTGATCAGTGTATTTCCCGAAGGCCAGATAGCTGTTGTTGTTAACGATAAAGTAGTGGGTTGCGCATTATCGTTAAGAGTGGATTATGATAAGTATGGAGATCAACACACTTATCGTCAAATAACGGGCAATTATACTTTCGATACTTATGATCGAAATGGAGACATCTTATACGGAATAGAAGTTTTCATTGATCCTAAATCACGTGGTTTGCGTTTGGCACGCCGGTTATATGAAGCCCGTAAAAATCTTTGCAGGCAATTAAATTTAAAAGCAATCATCGCAGGTGGCCGCATTCCCAGGTACCACCAATATGCAGATAAGATGTCTCCAAAAGAATACATTGAATGTGTGAAACGTAGAGAGATTCATGACCCCACATTAAGTTTCCAGATCTCGAACGATTTCCAGGTTAAGTTGGTTTCGAAAGATTATTTGCCGGAGGATAAAGAGTCGATGGGTTATGCCACTATATTGATTTGGCACAATATATATTTTGAACCTGATCAAAGTTTATTGCACTCCCGTAAAAGTTATGTGCGCATCGGTTGCATACAATGGCAGGTGAGGCCTTATGCAAAAATGGAAGACCTGATGGAAAGCGTTGAATATTTTGTGGATGCCGTCAGTGATTATGAATCGGATTTTATCTTGTTTCCGGAATTATTCAATACCCCGTTGATGGGCGCTTTCAATCATCTGCCCAGCGTACAGGCCATCAGGGAATTGGCGAAGTTTACACCCGATTTAGTGGATGCATTCAGCAAGCTGGCCATCTCTTATAATGTAAATATCATTGGTGGAAGTATGCCTATGTTAGAAGGTGATGAATTATACAACACGTCCTATTTCTTTCACCGCAATGGAAAAGTTGATTACTCTCATAAAATTCATATTACACCATCCGAAGAGTATGAATGGGCTATGAAAGGAGGAGATAAAGTTTCAATCATAGAAACAGATGTTGGTAAAATTGGTATACTGATTTGCTATGATGTAGAGTTCCCTGAGCTGGGACGCATATTAGCCGACCAGGGAATGCAAATTTTATTTGTGCCCTTTTTAACGGATACACAAAATGCGTATAACCGTGTCCGTTTCTGCGCACAGGCAAGAGCGGTGGAGAATGAATGTTTTGTTGCTATTGCAGGGAATGTTGGGAACCTGCCCAAAATCTCGAATATGGACTTGCAGTTTGCACAGGCTGCAGTATTAACGCCTTCTGATTTCCAGTTTCCCGTAAACGGAATTAAGGCAGAGGCCACACCAAATACAGAAATGATCATCATTTCTGATGTAGATCTTTCATTACTCGTTGAATTGCATAATTATGGAAGTGTACAAAATTTAAAAGACAGGAGAAATGATCTTTATGAAGTGAAATTGAAACCAGCCATTAAAAAACCTGGTACAGAACCCCAGAATAACGGAATTTAAAACAAGGTAATGATGTGTATTTTTTATTTATAGTTTACACATCATTACCCAACCCACTGGACAACTTTGTCGCACCGGGAAATTTAATTCACCCACAATATTAAATCTACATTTATTATAAAATTTAATGGCTACTTCATTTCCTTTATAAACGTGCAGCCAAAGTGATTCTTTTTGTTTTGACCGGGCCAGTGTTTTTACTTTTTCCATTAAAGCAGAGGCTACTCCCTTACCAATGTATTCCGGTTTGATATACAAACGGGTAATCTCCATGGCTGATTCCATATGAGATGCCTGGGGCAGATGTACCTTACCTATATTTATGCAACCCACGATGTCTTCGTCATTTCCGATTGCAACAAAATGAATGTTTTCTGTATTGGATAAGTCGGCCTCAACCGCGGCCTTACTAAAAGTTTTATCTACATAATATAACAGGTCATCAGGAGCTATTCCAACTTTATGAGCTATATGGAATTGACTATGACATATAGTTGCAATAGGACCGGCGTCCTTCACGCTGGCTTGGCGAATTTTCATATGTAAAAATAATCAATGTTGAAATTGCATGAGATAATGTTTAATATACTCATCTTTTCTTTTCAACCTATACTGCATGATAAATCGGGGATGTGCTAATGGAATGATTTCTTTAAACCATTTCATTTCTTTATTCAATGCCTGCAAATATTTATAATTCTTTCCTTCGCCCAGGCAAAAGACACGGTTGGTATGCAGCCCAAAGGATAACTGTTTCTCCATGCAGGAAATTATAAATGGCTTAATGACTTCCTGCAATTCTTTGTCATCATAATAATTCAGGTTTTTATTATGGAGTGTAAATCCCAACGGACTGATGGCTGTTATATACATTTGTTTATAAAATGCCTGAGCGCCACCAAAAGCATGAATCATTTCATAAATAAAAACAGAAGATAATTCCTGTTTTTTAGGCCAGTTGTTTTCAATTCCGCAATCTCCCTGTAGTCGTATAGGATCAGTAAAAGGAATTCCGGTAATTCCGCCGCCAAATCTTCCGGGGTTAATGCCAATGATCAAATTACGAGGTTCCTGATCATTATAAAATTTATTATAAAACCGCTGGCATATATTCTTCACCTCCGGATCCTTAAAAGGATGCATTACTTTAATATCGTGCGGTAGTGTGTGATCGAATGTAAGGTTGAAAAGAAAAGAAATAATTTGTTCGGCAATGGTCATGTTATTCTAAAATTATTTTTGATATTTCCAGTTCCTGCCTTTTCCTTCAGCTATCCATTCAATCGCCTGTTCCATTCGTTTGTCGCGGGTTTCATCCCGTTTAGCTTCAATAATCCATTCCACATATTCTTTTTTATGACTGTTGCTGAATTTTTCCCAGTTAACGAGGGATTTTTTATTTGTTTTGATTTCTTTCAAAAAATATTCAGGTGTTTCTACGGGAGAGATTTTGCCTTGTTTAGTCCTTGGTGCTTTTATGCCTTCATCATTTAGCCTCATGGCTTCTTTAATATGGGCAATGATTATCTTATCAGCAGGTAAATCCTTCAAACTGGTAATCTTTCCATAATGTCCCATGGCATTTTCTGATTCAGCATTTTCTTTAAGCCATTGATCTTTCATCAGTGAACCCTTCCAAAATCCAAAGGCGCAATGATTTTTAAAGGAAGCAAAATGGCAAAGCATATCGTTCTTATATTCAAAATGCGGGAAACCCCACTTTATTTTTTCCTCCGTTGCAGGACATGCTTTATGAACCAATGATCGCAAATGATTGAGAATAGGTTTTGCAAAATCTGCCGATTTTTCAATGTAAGTATCAAAAGCTGGATTTTTATCTGTCATAATTCATCTGTTTAGTGAGCCTGCAACCAATTCAATCCTGTGCCAACTTCTGCATCTGTTGGCACATCATTGGGTAAAGGCAAGGCTGTTTGCATACATTCCAGGATGATGGGTTTTATCAATTCTACTTCATCCCTATGTGCATCAAAAACCAATTCATCATGTACCTGTAAAATCATTTTTGATTTCAGGTTACGCTTACTAAATTCTTCGTGTACCTGTATCATGGCCAGTTTTATCATATCTGCTGCTGTACCCTGTATGGGGGAATTGATGGCGTTGCGTTCGGCAAAACCACGAACGGTAAAGTTGCCGGAGTTAATATCCTTCAACCATCTTTTACGGCCCATCAGCGTTTGCACATAACCGTTTTCCCTGGCAAACTTAATCGTATCATCCATATATGCCTGTATGTTGGGAAATTGCTTTTTATAATTTTCGATAATCTCTTTTGCTTCACCACGGGATACGTTAAGATTCTCCGCCAAACCAAAAGCCCCTTGCCCGTAAATGATCCCAAAGTTTACACTCTTGGCTTTGTAGCGCATTTCTTTGGTCACTTCTTCCTCAGCAACACTAAACACTTTTGCGGCTGTTGATGTATGAATGTCTTTGCCCGATGTAAATGCTTCGCACATGTTGGGATCGCCGCTAATAGCCGCGACTATGCGTAATTCAATCTGCGAATAATCCGCACTGACCAGCATATATTCTTCATTGCGGGGAATAAATGCTTTTCTGATCTCTCTGCCTTTTTCTGTGCGAATTGGAATATTCTGCAGGTTAGGGTTGTTGCTGCTCAACCTTCCTGTTACCGCAATTGTTTGACCATAACAGGTATGCACACGTCCTGTTCTTGCATTGATCAGTTTGGGTAATGAATCAACATACGTTGATTTTAATTTGGTCAGTTCCCTAAATGCAAGGATGTCATCAACGATCTTATTGCTGTTGGCCAGTTTCAACAAAACATCTTCTCCGGTTGCATACTGACCGCCTTTTGTTTTTTTTGCTTTGGGATCCAATTGCAGTTTTTCAAATAAAACCTCTCCCAGCTGTTTGGGTGATGCGAGGTTGAACCGAACACCGGCTTGTTCATAAACGCTTTTCTCCCGTATCAATGCTTCCTTCTCCAGTTCTTTGGAATATTCATTTAAAAAATCCATATCCACTCTCACACCCTGGAATTCCATATCGGTCAACACTTTTACAAGTGGTGTTTCCACTTCATTAAAAACTTTGTTTACCTCTTTTTTTGCGAGCAAAGGTTGAAAACTGTTTTTAAGTTGCAGGGTAATGTCCGCGTCTTCCACCGCATATTCCTTGATAATTTCCAACTCCACATCCCGCATGGTACCCTGGCCTTTACCTTTTTTTCCAATCAGTTCTTCAATGTGAATGGGTTCGTAACCCAGGAACTGCGCACTTAGGAGATCCATGTTTCTGCGACCTTCCGGTTCTATTACATAATGAGCAACCATGGTATCGAAAACGTCACCCTTAAATTCCACACCATACCATTTTAACACCAATAAATCGTATTTGATGTTTTGGCCGATCCAGGTTTTATCAGCATCATCAAAAATGGGTAGGAACATTTCCACTATCCTGGTGGCATCTGTTTTATCCGGCGGGCATGGCACATAATAACCTTCACCTGGTGTGATGCAAAAACTTAAACCTACCAATTCGCAATTATTCGCGTCAATGCCTGTCGTTTCCGTATCGAAAGAAATTTCTTTAAAAGGTTTTAATTTTTCCACCAACTCCCTGATCGCATCATCACCATCAACAATTATATAATTATGCGGCGTGTTATTAATATTTTTTCCTGCCGGTAATCCGGTAGCAGGTGTTTCATCTTCTTCAATCTCTTTTGGTTTGGTTGTGATAACGGGTCCGGTTGCATTTCCAAAAAGATCGGTTTGAACACCTTCGGGTGCAGTGCTGAAAATATTGAACTGATCGCCCAGGATTCTTTTACCAAGCGTTTTAAATTCCAATTCAGTGAATACTTCTTTTAAAACATCCACATTATATTCTTTGATGCGAAAATCTTCTTCATGAAATTCGCAGGGTACATCAACAATGATGGTCGCCAGTTTTTTACTTAAAATAGCAAGCTCTTTTCCGGCCATCACTTTTTGACCCAACACACCTTTGATGCTGGCTGCATTTTCCAGCACATTTTCCAGCGTTCCATATTCGGCCAGTAATTTGGCGGCTGTTTTTTCACCCACACCGGGAATACCGGGAATGTTATCCACCGCGTCACCCATCAAACCTAAAATATCAATGACCTGCGAAACGGATTTGATATTCCATTTTTCACAGACCTCTTTGGGACCTAAAATTTCGAATGTGCCTCCCTGGTAGCCAGGTTTATAAATTTTTATATGCTCAGAAACCAGTTGACCATAATCTTTATCCGGCGTTACCATAAAAACTTCGTAACCCGCTTTTTCAGCTTGTTGTGCCAATCCACCGATCAGGTCATCAGCTTCGTAGCCATCACATTCAACCACGGGAATATTAAAACCCTGGATAATTTTTTTTATATCGGGCAATGAGATCAGCAGGTCTTCCGGAGCTTCCTGCCGGTTGGCTTTATAATCAACAAAATCGGTATGCCTTTCAGTGGGTGCGAAGGAATCAAATGCCACCGCGATATGCGTGGGTCTTTCTTTATTGATAAGGTCAACCAGGGTACTGGTAAAACCAAACTGCGCATTGGTGTTTTTGCCTTTGGATGTTAATCTTGGACTGCGGATCAATGCATAATATGCCCGGTAGATCAGGGCCATTGCATCCAGCAGGAATAATTTTTTGCTCATGCCGCTAAGTTACTGGGTTGACCGGGAATTTGTTGATTTGTTGAAAGTAACAGGGTGTCAGTCTGAGCTTGCCGAAGACGGCGAGGGCCCTTCGACAAGCTCAGGATTTGAGGATTGGGAATTAGTTGATTGGTTGATTAAGTTGATTAGTTGACTGGTATCTGAAGGTTTCAGCGGTTTTAGTTTCCTAACCTTAATTTCGTTTTACATCAAAACGGCCATCTGTTACATTCACTATTTTGCCTGTGTTCTCATCAACTGCTTTAAAATAAAAATTGCCGGAATAAATTTGATTCACAGTATCACATCGGGTGATAATGACTGTTCCGGTATAAGTATTATTTGTGCGGTAATTGGGGCCTCGTGCATAATATATTTCAAACCGCCTACGCAAAAACCGTTGAATTTTTTCAATGAAATTTTACACTATAACAATTTCAGTGGGGTAGCCGGTAATTAGAAATTGACCAGTTGCCGGTATAAAATTATTTGCCTGAGTGGACGATAAGCGTTTTTGGATGATTACCACCAAAATCAGCGGCACCGGAATCTTTATGAACAAAATTTAAATACAGGGCTAAAGCAAGGATTGCGGAAGCAAGGATATTCAAAATTGAAAGGCGCTTTTTCATGGGAGTTTAGTTTAAGGGATATTCAAAACCATAAACATATAAAAAGAATAATTATTGTATAAGCTGTAAAAATCCTGGAAATTTAAATTATGCATTCATTTTTTCCAATTTTTTTTGCATACCGAACATCTCGTCCCTTAACCTGGCAGCTTCCATAAAGTCCAGATCACGGGCCGCTTTTTCCATTTCCTTTTTGATTCGGGAAATGGCTTTTTGCATTTGAGGAATGGTTTGGTAATCGGAATTATTTTCCGCCGCCACGGTAACCACATCGTTTACTGCATAAGGAGAATTTGGATCATACCCTTTTATATCCAGTACAGAAGTTTGTTCAAATACCTGGTCTTTAGATTTCACGATCGTGGTTGGTGTAATGTTGTGTTCAATATTATAAGCAATCTGTTTTTCCCGGCGGCGATTGGTTTCATCAATCGTTTTCTGCATGCTGTCCGTCATCTTATCGGCATAAAAAATGACCAGGCCATCCACATTCCGCGCTGCACGGCCCGCGGTTTGGGTCAATGATTTTTCATTACGTAAAAAACCTTCTTTGTCCGCATCCAATATCGCCACCAAAGAGACCTCTGGCAGATCCAATCCTTCTCTTAATAAATTTACACCCACCAAAACATCTATGATGCCTAACCGAAGTTCACGAAGGATCTCCACACGCTCCAGGGTATCTACTTCACTGTGAATATATTTTGATTTGATGTTGATGCGGGCTAAATATTTATCCATCTCCTCCGCCATTCTTTTGGTTAATGTGGTCACCAATACGCGATCACCTTTCGTTACCCGTTTATCAATTTCATCCAGCAAATCATCAATCTGGTTTACACTGGGGCGGATTTCGATTGGCGGATCCAGTAATCCAGTTGGTCTTACAACTTGCTCTATCACAACACCACCTGTTTTTTCCAGCTCATAATCACCCGGCGTAGCGGATATATATAAAGTTTGATTCAACATGTTTTCGAACTCATGAAAATTCAGCGGCCTGTTATCCAGTGCGGAAGGCAGGCGAAAACCGTAATCAACCAAAATTAATTTTCGGCTTCTGTCACCGCCGTACATTCCACTCACCTGCGGAATGGTCTGGTGACTTTCATCAATCACGCATAAAAAATCTTTTGGAAAATAATCCAGCAAACAAAAAGGGCGTGTGCCGGGGTAACGGCGATCAAAAAAACGGGAGTAGTTCTCAATACCATTGCAATAACCCAACTCACGGATCATTTCAATATCATATTCCACTCTTTCTTTCAATCGCTGCGCTTCGATGAATTTACCTGTTGCTTTAAAATATTCCACCTGTGCATTCATTTCATCCTGTATCTCGTGCATCACCTGTTGCAACATGTCTTTGGGAGCAATGTATAAGTTGGCAGGAAAAATAGCGGCATCCTGCATTTTGCCCATACGTTTACCCGTATTTACATCCAGTGTTTCGATCTCCTCAATTTCATCACCAAAAAAAGTTACGCGGTAACCATAATCAAGATAGGGCAGGTTAATATCTACGGTATCACCTTTAACCCGGAAACTGCCCCGGGTAAATTCCAAAGTTGTACGGTTGTATAAAGAATTAACCAGTGCATGTAAAAACCCCTGGCGGCTGATGACCTGGTTTTTATGTATGCGAATGATACTGTTCGCATACTCCTGGGGGTTACCTATACCATAAATACAGCTTACACTGGCAACAACAATAATATCCCGTCGACCACTTAATAAACTGGTAGTGGCTCTTAAGCGGAGTTTATCCAATTCTTCATTGATGCTGAGATCCTTTTCAATATAAGTATCGCTCACCGGCATGTAAGCTTCCGGTTGATAATAATCATAATAAGAAACAAAATATTCCACGGCGCTGTCCGGAAAAAAATGTTTGAATTCGCCATACAACTGCGCCACCAATGTTTTATTATGGGTTAAAACCAATGTAGGTTTTTGCACCTGTTGTATAACATTTGCCACGGTATATGTTTTGCCCGAACCTGTAACGCCTAATAAAACCTGGTGCGTTTCATTGTCCAGAATTCCCTGCGTTAAGTGTTGAATGGCCTGGGGCTGATCGCCTGCCGGTTGAAAGGTAGACTGTAATTGAAATGGCATAATGGGTATGCAATTTAATTAAAGAAGTTGAGAGGTGGAGAGGTGGAGAAGTTGAGAGGTTGACTCGTTTAGCCAAATTTTCGATTCCTCACTGAACAACTAAACCTCTTATTTCTTTTTATTTTCATCCATCACTTTTTCTCTTTCTTTCCCAGCCTTATTAAAAGGATCCCAACTAATTTTCAGATTACCATCATCTCCGGTTTGTGCCCGAAGCCTGATATTTGCACCGGCACGACCTTTATTTTGTAATTCTTCACTGTCATCTTTACTCAGGTTAGAAATTGGAACCTGTATACTCATATCTGTTTTATTTTTTGGATCATACACCCCTTCCACAAAAAGTTTTATGACGTTTGAACGTATTTCCATTCTATCTAAAGCTATGGCCGATCCATTGATTTCTAATGTACTTTTTAATTCAGCAAACCTCACCTTTGAAAAATCGCGATTTTTAAATGCCACTTCCCCGATCTTCATGACTGGCTCAAAATTATTCAACTCGCCTTCCTTCACACTGAATTTTACTGTACCCTTTAAACTATTTTCAACAATATCCGCAGCATTGGTTAATGCACCATTGATATTAACCAAAGCGTTTAGTTTCCCTTTCATATTATTTTGGGTGATAGCATCCTGTTCGAAATTATTGAAGGCATAAAATATCCCGGGGATATCAATATTATCCAGGTCCGATTTAAAAGCGAGTTGACTTGTTGATCCCTGCTCCGTTAACGAACCGCTGAAATTCATATGTCCACCGGCGTGGTGAAGATTAGCATTCTGCAGGATCATTTGATTGGTTATCATCCTGACATTAGCATTAACATCGGTCGCTTTGAACTTTTTGTATAAAACATTGGCAGCGTTCAATTTGATATTGGCCACCCCATCTTTCAACATCCGGTCAATATTGGCGGTGGCTTTACCCAGGCTGTTTTTTGATGATTTGGCTGCACGTTTTGAAGAAGCCTTATTGCTCCCTATAAAATTCAGAAAATCCTGGACATTCAAATATTCAGTAGTAGCCTGCCAATTGAGTTCCAGGCTTTCAGGACTTACATTAAGCATAGCCAGGAAATGCTGCACATCCCCTTTCATTTTCAATTTTGTATTTCCTGCACTGGCGTTCAGGTAGGGTATAAAGAGATCATGATGCTTAAACAGAAGTTGTCCATTACCGTTAGTTAGTGTAAAGTCGCGGGGCAAATAGGTAATATTTGCATTGCTGAAATTTATATTACCATTCATTACTGGCGCAATAGTATCATCAGTGGCAATGGAGCCCTTATACCTGATGTTGATCTTTCCCGAACCCCTGTCGAACCGGATAGTTTCACTTTCGGTTATGCTGTTGATATCAACCAGATTGAAATCAGATCTGAGATCACATTCCAGAAATGGTTGCTTTAGATTTGTAATTGAAATATTATCCGATGAAATGGCTATGTCGCCCCATTTTCCTTCAAATCCTGTTATTTTAATCAGGGAATTTTCATCCGTCCTGGCAACGTTGTTCACTATTTCATTGGTGAACAAAGCGGCAAAAGTGCTTTCATTTAATTCAATGGTGGGAGATGTTACCGTTGCATTCTTAACATCCATATTCACTTTTACCAATGGCACATAGCGATAACCCATCTCCCCGGTTATTTCTGCTTTCAGGTTGACTGGTTCACTAATCTTAAAAGAATCCAGTTTGCTGCTGATTGTTCGCGTAAGAATTTCTGAAATTTTGTTGAAGCGAATATTATTGGTGTTGATTGTCAGGTAAAAAAAACGGGGATCGTTTTTTAAATAAAATTTTCCATTCAAATTAAATGGATGTCGGTCTATGTTCAACCGAATATTTGGTAAGCTTAGTATTCCCTCCCGAACCCTGGCAGTGAACTTTCCATCCAATCTTTTATTTTTTAAGTAACTCCCTTTTGCTGTATTGAAAGTAATTCCATGAACCAGGGATTTCATATTAATATGTAGCAGGTTTAGGGAGTCTTTTTCTTCAATTTTGCAATCCATTCTTTCAAATAAGATGTCATGTAATTTATTTCTCCCAATATTTTCCATGGTCACCCTGGTGTTCTTTAATAACAGATCGGGTACATGTCTTTCACCTTTTGGAGTAGCAGGGTCATCTGTCCTTACCAGGTTGGAATACCCTGTTGAATCAATAAATAAATAAAGAGACGCATTTTCAACAATAACTTTTCCCGGTTTTATTTGCCCGGTTAATAAACTTGGCAAACTGATTTGGATATAAATACTTTCAGCATTAATAAAATCATTTTTATGTTGGTGCCAAAGTGAATCTCTAATGCTTACTCCGCTTAATTGAATAGATAATAATGGAAAGGTGCTAAAAAATGCAGCACTTAAATCAGTAATCTCAACATTTCCCTTAATCTGTTGATTTATCTGGGATTTGACTTTTTCAATCAGCCCGTTCTTATTGTAGAATAAATACAATGAAATTCCAATCCATAATACAATGAGTACCGCAATTAAAGCCAAAATGCCCCTGACTATATTTTTCTTAACTTTTATCAACTTAATATTTTAAACTGGAAAAGGATAAAACCTTTATTCCGTTATTTGCTTTCATGAAATTATTGTGGAAATTTTATCTAAAGTTCATGGGTTGGACCTGGAAGGGGGAGTTTCCCCAACTTTCAAAGTATATTATAATTGTCGGGCCACATACCAGTAACCAGGATTTTATACTGGGATAAGCTTTTCGCAGTGTGTTAAATATCTCCAATGCCCACTTTTTGGGGAAAGAAAGTTTGTTTAAACCTCCTTTCAGGAAAATGTTTGTCAAAATGGGTGGCATTCCTGTAAAACGGGATACCAGTAACAATATGGTAAAACAAGTGGTTGATTTATTTAACCAGACTGACAACCTGGTCATTGCCCTTTCACCGGAAGGAACCAGAAAAAAAACGGAGCGGTTAAGGACCGGGTTTTATCATATTGCTTCCGAAGCAAAAGTGCCTATTGTTATGGCCGCTATGGATTATAATGAAAAGAAACTGACCGTTTCCAACCCTTTTTTTACAACGGAAGATGAAATCAAAGACTTTCGTTTTATAATAGACTTCTTTTCAAAGGCAGAAGGAAAATTTCCCAAAAATGGTTTTGCACATTTAAAGAAAAGCCCTTTTTAACATCCATAGGCTGGTAAGATTATTGTAATTCTTTTAAGAGTAATATGATTTTTCGCTTAAAGCAAGCTGAAGAGCGTAAGTACACCATTCATCCAAGAAAAAGAAAATGATCCTGGTTATTATCAGTACAAATGATTATGAGCTATCCAATAGCTGTGGGATTACTTTGGCTAAAACCAATAAAAATTAAACACATGAAAAAGCAATTATTTTACTTGTTAACATTATTGGTAATGGCAGCCTGTAATGAAAGTGGAGAAACTTCCACTAAAGACGAAAAGGCCTCTGACTCAACCGGCACCATCGAAACAATCATTAACCAGGATACGCTATTAGATTATGATGGTAAGAGGCTCTAAAAAAATGATTAAAGAAATTTCGAATTTCCATTATCTTGAAATAAAAAAATTATGCGCTGGAGAGGAAGACAACAAAGTGGTAATGTCGAGGACCGTCGTGGAATGTCAGGTGGTGGTGTATTAGCCGGTGGTGGCGTAGTTGGATTGATTGTTTACCTGATATATTCTTTTTTAGGAGGTGATCCTTCTCAAATGCCGGATGTCTTGCCAGGATCTGGTGGTGCACAAACAGAATTAACTGCAGAAGAAAAAGCGGCAGATGACGAAAGAGCAGAATTTGTTGCCGTTGTTTTACAGGACACGGAAGATGTATGGAATAAACTCTATGCTGAAAATGGGGATGATTATCCAGAACCCACGCTGGTATTATATCGGGGTGCGGTTCAATCAGCATGCGGATCGGCCAGTGCTGCGGTTGGCCCATTTTACTGTCCCGGCGACCAAAAGGTTTATATTGACCTTTCCTTTCACGAGGATCTTCAGAATAAATTAAATGCTCCAGGCGACTTTGCTATGGCCTATGTCATTGCACATGAGGTTGGTCATCATATTCAACAGGTAAATGGCACCTCCCAGAAAATGCAGCAACTGAGGCAGCAGGTGTCAGAAACGGAGTTCAACAAATATTCGGTGATGCTGGAATTACAGGCCGATTTCCTGGCTGGTGTTTGGGCACATCATGCACAAAAAATGAAAAATATTTTACAGGAAGGTGATATTGAAGAAGCACTGAATGCAGCCAACGCCATTGGTGATGATAAACTGCAAAAAGAAGCCCAGGGTAGGGTTGTCCCAGATGCTTTTACGCATGGAACATCTGCACAGCGGGTATACTGGTTTAAAAAAGGTTTTACAACCGGCGATATAAACCAGGGAAATACTTTTGCCGATCCTTCATTAAGATAAAATTGTTAGGAGACCGGGTAATTGAATATGAAACCTCAGCATGTTGAATTTTTAGACAAGGATCATTTTGAAAAAAAATATCATCGTAACGGCCCATCCTATTCACTTTTACATTTTATAGATTTTTTTTGGGAAACCCGGTTTGAAGATCTTTGGGTAAAATACCCTAAAGGGTTTTCAGATGTGTTATTTCCAAATATCGGTTATACATACATGATAAATCTTGGAACGCCATTTATCATGCAACTGAATGATGAAAAATTTGAAGTGAAGCAGCATGGTTTTCTTCCCCGCCATAAAAATATTGAATGCCATCATAAAGCAGGGAATCAAATATTTGGAATCAAGTTTAAAATCTCACCCATTTTATTTGAAAAAAAAATCAATTTTTCAGAATACAGTGAATATATATTTCCATTAAGTTACCTGCTTGATGAAATCCTTATCAAAAATTTAAAAAAAGCGCCGGACTTTGAAACCAGGGTAAAACTGGCAACGGCATATTACAATGATATTATTGAAAAGAAATCGAATGCAATAAAATCCATCATGGTTGTAAGCGAGATTTTAGATTATTGCTATCGAAATAACCAATTTAATATTTCATTTGAAACACTTGCCGCCCGTTATCAGATTTCGCCCCGCACACTGCAACGTTATTTTGAAACATGTATTGGCATCAGCGGAAAAGCAGCTTTGCAAACTATGCGAATAAGGAAGGCCGTTACGCATCTTTCTAATACACCAAACGATTTTCATTATTCACAATATGGTTATTATGATTATAGTCATTTTTTCAAGCACCTAAAACAGTTTATTCAAGAAAGCAGGTTGCAAATATTGCAACCGCATTTAAAAATCCTAGAAGGCATACATAAACCAGTTAAGCCAGAAAGAAAAGCTCCTGTTTATTGAACGGGTGCAGCCTTGTTCTCCATTTGAAAATACTTGAACCCTGCATTTATTTCCGTGAATGAAAATTCATCTCCCAAAATATGCCTGGCGGATGATAAACTATGTGTTGAATCTTTTTTCAGGAGTGAGACAATGGTTTTCAATTTGTCTTCCGTAACAAAATCAAAAACATTTACTTCACCGGTAGCTATAAAAGAAAGTAAGTGAGTTTCTATAGTTCCTGTTGCAAGATTTCTTTCAAGGGCTATATCCGCTACTTTTTGGCCTTTTAAATAACTTTCCAGGCTAAGTTTTTGGGTTGATCCTTTAATGCGTTTTTGTTTGGGGCTAAATTTTTCTGTAACGGTTACCGGTACAGGTTTATGCATTTCTACGGCAAGGTGCAGCAATTGCGACAGATCATTTTTATGGGTCATTGCCTGCGTAATTGCCGCTACATTTTCTAATTGCTTTACTTGCCGTTCAGTAAGGATCTTAATCTCATGCAGGTCTTTTACATAACTTTTTGTTCGTTTATGTTTTGTGTATGCTGCTACCTGCTCATTAAGTCCCGGTAATAAAGTAGTGGTGAAAAATTTTATAAAATAGTTTGTTGCGGCTTTTGTTCTTTCATGGAGAGATTCGAATGAAGGATTATCATTTATCTCTAAAATAACAGTGAGTTGTTTGGTAAATTTTCTGGCGGTTTCATCCTGCATTTGCAACTGATGCAGCAAAACGCCACACCAATGTTGCGCAGTTTGCTTTTCCGGCAATAATCTTTCTTCATACGATTCAGCCAACTGCTCAACGGCTCTTATAAGTTTATCCCATTCAAATGGTTTCTTAATAGACGATCTTAAGAATAAATGTTGCTCCGCTTGCAAAATTTCATTCATTTCATTTTCACCTAATTCATTACCTGCAAACTGCCGGACCCTTTCATCATTACCAATATTATGCGGATGAATTTTTGATAACAATACCAATCCGTCGAGAGAAGTTAATCTGCTCAAGGCTACATAAACCTGTCCGGGTGCAAAAGAAGCCCCAGCATCTACAATTGCCTTTTGAAAAGTAAGCCCCTGGCTTTTATGGATAGTAATTGCCCAGGCCAGCCGAATGGGATATTGAGTAAAATGCCCGATCTCTTCTTCTTCCAGGCTATCTTTTTCTTTGTTGAAATGATACCTGATATTTCGCCAGGTTTCTTTTTCCAAACTAAGTTCATTTTCTTCTCCCGGAAAAGAAACAGTTATGCTTTCATTATCAATCGTTTTTATTACGGCGATTTTACCGTTAAAAAATCTACGGCTTTCTCCTTTATCATTTTTAATAAACATAACCTGTGCGCCTCCCTTTAAATGAAGAACAGGGTCGGCAGGAAAAGCACGTTCATTAAAATCACCTTCAACATGTGCCTCGTAAGTAAATTTCTTTGTTGGTAATTGTTCCAGTTTACGCTGATTGATTGCAACCGCTTTATTATTGTGTGAAGTGAGGGTTACAAAATTCTCTTCTTCAGCCGGATCAAAAGTAGGTTGAAAAAAACTATTCAGAAAATGCAGATCTTCTTCACGGCAGCAATTGTTACGCACTTTATTCAGTAAACCAATAAAGTTTTCATCTGTTTGCCGATAGATCTTCTTCAGTTCAATAAATATGGGAGAAGATTGCTTTAGCGCCAATGCATCGAAAAAAAATGGGCTGTTGTAAAACTCCTGCATCAGGTTCCATTCGTCGGCTTTGGTTACAGGTGGCAACTGGTAAAGGTCGCCTATATACAAAACCTGCACACCGCCAAATGGTATTGCATTCTTTCTGCGTACATGTCTTAAAACCGTATCAATAGCATCCAGCATATCAGCCCGCAACATGGACACTTCATCAATGATCAGCAATTCAAGTTCCTGCAACATTTCTTTTTTTGCGGCATTCATCCGCAAGTTTCGCAATAACGAAGCGGGGTTATTTATATAATGATCGGAGGGATCCCAATTGTAATGCATTGTTGGCAAAAAAACACCCGGTGGAATTTGAAAAAAAGAATGAATGGTAACACCACCGGCATTGATCGCTGCAACGCCGGTTGGTGCTACAATTGCAAGTTTCTTAAAACAATTGTTTTTGATATATTTTAAAAAAGTTGTTTTTCCTGTTCCTGCATTTCCTGTTAAGAATAAATGCTTTCCCGTTTGATTGATAAATGAAACTGCCTGTTGGAATGGTTTGTTGGTGGAATCAAAATTGTTCATGGTCAAGGTTATGTTTCAATTTACTACAAAATTTAGCGATGGATGCAAATTAAAGCCATTAAAAAATAAGCAGCCATTTCTAAAAAGAAATGGCTGCTTAATGGAATTGATTGAAATTTTATTGGAATTATTGCGCCCTTCTTCGTTCCTCTTCGGAAGCTGTTGTACGGTTACGGGCAGCCTGTACTTTATTATTTCCAAAACGGTAATTGATACTGAGTGTTGCAACCCGGCTTTCCCGGTACGCATGCCAGTTTTCCACATACCGGCCTTCATAGGTTATTGTAGCATTCGGCAAATTGGTCCAGAAAATGTCAGTAACATTCAGCCGGATAGTGCCTTTTCCATCAAAGATGGTTTTTTGAGCGCCAATATCTATTCCCCAATTCGGTTCAAATAGCATATATCCGGATCGTCCACCTGTATTAAGGTTGGCATTCAATTCTGTTGTCCAGCCTTTACCCAATGTAAAATTATTATTGGTGCGGATGCGGGCAGCCGGATCACCATTGTTTAAACTAACGCCGCCCAGGTTTGCATTAAAGTGATTGTAAAAAATGTTCACATTATTGATCATGTTCCACCATTTGCTGATCCTCACTGGAACGCTGGCGGTTAATCCAAAATAATCCGACGATTCCAGGTTTACCGGAATTTGAACCGTGATATTGGAATCCTGGCCTGGTTTTATTTCAAAAGTTGGTATTACATCCAGGATCCGGCTGAGAACCACATTTTGCGGGTCTGTTGAATGGCTGTAACCTAAATTGAAATTTATGTTTTTCATGGTATAACTCATTTCATAGGACCAGGTCATTTGAGGTTTCAGGTGCGGATCACCAGTAGCATAAATAGTAGCATCTACCTGGAAGAGAAATGGATTTAGCTGGTTATAGCCGGGGCGATCAATGCGGCGACTAACGGAAACGCCCAGTGTTTTATCTTCTTTCAACTTATAATTAAAAAAGGCGCTGGGGAAAAGTTCAAAATATTCATTATTGTAATGCCTGTTCGCTTTTACCTGCCGGGTTTTTATATCCGTCTGTTCACTGCGCAATCCCACCTGGAAATTAAATTTTGTAAACTCCCGGCTATAATTCGCATAAGCCGCATTATTATACTCAGTGTAAAAGAAACGATTTGTTTTGGTGTCGTCCACTTCACTTCCGGAGGTGTATACATTGTAAAATTTAGCGTCATTATCAGATGAAACCTTACTGGTTTTGTAACCAATCTCCAATTTGGCTCCCTTTTTAAGTGGATTTACATAATCTACTTTAGCCGTTTGAAAACGAAGATCACCGTCCTGGTCACCATCCAGGATATCGTCTTCTTTTTTTGTTGTGCCATTCAATTCATAAAAAGAACTGGCTGTTCGGGTAAGGGAGCGACTTTGGTAAATTCCATAATCTGCATCGGCCGTTAATTCTTTACCCAGGCTATCGAACTGGTGTTTAAAATTAATATTTGCCGTACCATTTGTAAACCGATCATTGTTTGACCCAAAAGATAGGAATTTGAAATCCGGTTGTGCCATCACATCATTCACCATAGTTAAAATTTCACTTCTGCGGGTAAAACGGGTTGTATTTGCATTAAGTACAAAACCCACAGTTGTTTTTTTTGATGGAAAAAAATCAGTACCCAGGCGCATATTTTGGGATCGTACTGGCATGAAGGCATAATTATCCTTATCGTCCGATCCCCTAAAGGTGCCGTTTTCATAAAAATTGCGATTAATAACCAGGTGGTTCAGATTTTCTCTGTAAGCATGATTGTAAGATCCAAATATATTCATCGTTTTATTACGGTAATTAAAACTACCCCCTGCATTTGCTTTTGGATAAACGCCCTGGCCATAGGAAGCATTCAATGTACCGTTCATGCCTAAACGCTGATCTTTTTTTAACCGGATATCAATGATCCCGGAATTGCCGGCCGCTTCATATTTGGCTGATGGATTTGTGATCAAGTCAATACGTTCAATAGCACTTGATGGTAATCCCCTTAAATATGCAGCGAGTTCATTGCCCGCCATGGGAGTTGGTTTACCATCAATCATAATAATAACACCAGACCGCCCTCTTAAACTGATTGATTCATTCTGGTCTACAGACACTCCTGGGGACCGCTCCAAAATATCCATGGCCGTACTGCCTGCACTTACAATACTGTTCTCAACATTCACAACAATGCGGTCCGTGAGTTTTTGAATAAAAGGTTTTTGCGCTTTAACGGTTACACTTTGCATTTGAGTTGCTGCCCGGGATAATTCAACCAGTGGAAGTGTTAGAGATTCAGCATTTAAAGTAAAAGGAGCGCTATGATATGGTTCGAAATTGATATTCGTAGCTTTGATTATATACTTGCCATTAAGAATATTTTCAAATTCTGCTACACCGCTTTTATTGGTTAATGATAATTTTACCAGGCTGGAATCTTTCACATCCAATAAATAAACCGTTGCATTTTCAAGCGGTTGATCATCACCTTTAATAGTAACGGAGATTTTTCCGGTACTGTTTTGTGCATTTGAGCCTAAAGCCATTACGATAAAAGCAAATAGAGATATCCATTTTTGCATGAAGTAAGTTTTTTACTTCAAAAATGCTTATAAAACGAATCTTTTCGTAATTAATAATGAGCGGGTGGCTCCCAGAAATGACAAATGGAGTTAATTCAAATTAACGCTGTCCGATTTTTACACTTGGAAAAAGACTATTGAAGGGAAGTGTCGTTTTCTGCTGTTTTACACTTTATAGTAAGTTGAAACTTAGTATTAAAAACCAATTGAAAATCATTTTTACTGATAATTTCCTTAAGCGAATCATCCTGCATCATCAGTTGTGCCAGGTCATGAGCTAATGGAGAACTACTAAGGACATTATCAATCCGGCCATTGATAAAATCAATATTGAATTTGTAACCCGCTTTTCGCCCACTGCCTGCCCGTTCAAAATCAATCCGGTTCATTTCCAGAGTCTGGTCATTTTGATTTACAGATCTTTTTAATAAAATTTTAATAACGGGGAGATATTTACTCCAAACCTGGGTGTACATAGTTAATGGTAATTATGAAATAGAAAATGAAGTACTAATCAGAAACAGCTAAATTGATGATAAAAGTAGCCAAAATACTGGTTCATTGGTGCAATTAGTACGTAAACGTTAGTATTTCCCAAAAATGGAAAGGATAAAATTTTGGCTTTCTGGATTTTTGGCTTTAATATTGTACCGGAAAGCTGGTAAGTTTAAGTCCTCATCAATAGCTGATCAATTATTTTTTTCCATTCAAACAAATTCAAAACTTTTTTCCGGTAGTTAAGGTTGGCGGCCAGGCCGCAAATAAAACTCAACATTTTTTTATATGTACGACATTTTGCAACTGAACGATATGCTCGTTCCTGAATTGCTGGATATAGCTGACCAGCTGAAGATTTCTAATTCAAAAAAACTAGATAAACAATCCCTGATTTATAAAATCCTGGATAACCAGGCACTTACTGAAAGTGAGAAAAAAGACCTCGATGGTAAAACCAAACGTAAACGTATAGTAAAAGCCAGCACCGGAAATATTACAGAAGAAGCTGAGGTGGAAGAGGAGAATGAACCTGAAAAAGTTCCTGAAAAGAAGGTGGTGCCGAAAAAAGCTGTGCCGAAAAAAGAAGAAAAACCCGTTGCCAAAAGGACCGTAAAAAAGAAGACAGATGAAGAAAAACCTGCTGAACATTCAATGACCCAGTCTGAAGAGGAAAAAGAGGAGTCTGTTGAAAAAGAGGAATCAGACACAAAGGAACAAACTGAAAATAGGCCTGCACCTCAACAGAACCCGCAGGCAGCTAAAGTTTACCCCCAGCGACGCGACCAGACATTCAATATTGAATTCGATGGAATTATCCTGGCAGAAGGTGTTTTGGAAATGATGCCTGATGGATATGGTTTCCTAAGAAGCAGTGATTACAATTATCTTTCTTCTCCAGACGATATTTATGTTTCTCCTTCCCAAATAAAATTATTTGGTTTAAAAACCGGTGATACGGTTTCGGGTTCTGTAAGGCCCCCAAAAGAAGGTGAAAAATATTTCGCTTTATTAAAAGTAAGCCTGATCAATGGCAAAGGACCAGAAGAAGTGCGGGATCGTGTACCCTTTGATTACCTGACCCCATTATTTCCTTTCGAGAAATTAAACCTGTTTACCGAAGCCAATAATTATAGTACTAGAATAATAGATCTTTTTAGCCCTATTGGTAAAGGCCAGCGGGGATTGATCGTTGCCCAACCAAAAGTGGGTAAAACGGTTTTATTAAAACACGTAGCTAATGCAATCGCCGCCAATCACCCCGAGTGTTATTTAATGGTGGTTTTGATTGATGAAAGACCGGAAGAGGTAACTGATATGGAACGGAGTGTAAGGGCGGAAGTTATAGCATCTACTTTTGATGAGCCTGCTGAAAAACACGTAAAAGTTTCAGCAATTGCTTTGCAAAAAGCAAAACGCCTGGTGGAGTGCGGTCATGATGTGGTTATACTTTTAGATTCAATTACACGTTTAGCAAGGGCACACAATACCGTTGCGCCCGCCTCAGGTAAGGTTTTATCAGGCGGTGTTGAAGCCAATGCCATGCAAAAGCCCAAACAATTTTTTGGCGCCGCCCGAAAAATTGAACATGGAGGATCATTAACAATCCTTGCAACAGCATTGATCGATACAGGTTCTAAGATGGATGAGGTGATTTTTGAAGAGTTTAAAGGAACCGGTAATATGGAACTGGTACTGGACCGTCGCCTGGCAAACAGGCGTGTATTTCCTGCCATTGACCTGGTAGCTTCATCCACACGTCGTGATGATCTTTTATTAGATAAAGATGTATTGCAGCGGATGAACCTTCTTCGGGTATACCTGACCGATATGAATACGGAAGAAGCAATGAATGAATTGCTAAAGAGAATGAGAGGCACTAAGGATAATGAAGAGTTCCTTGCTTCTATGAACAGATAATTTAATCTTTAAAATCAATACTATGAAAATGAACAAACTAATCGGCCCGCTGGCAATGATCTTAATTTTTGCAACTGCCTGTGGTAACAGCGAAACGGAAACTAAAACCGATGAATCCACTACTATTTCAACAGGCACCGGGTCATCAGCCTCAGACACGGCAAAAAAAGTAGCTGTAAAAGTGAGCAATGATGGAGTAAATGTTTCTATTAAAGGCGCCACTTCCATTGATATCAGTGGCGATGAAGGTAAGGTTGAAACAAAAACGGGTACAGATGTACAGGTTAATAAAAAAAGTGTAAAGTTAAACACCAAAGATGTAAGAGTTAAAGTTGGTAACTAAGTCCAAATAATCATATTTCTTTATCATGCTTCTTCATAACATGGAGAAGCATTTTTATTTGCTGGTAAATTTGTAAAATGGCCATTGAAAAGATCCATATTGAGCATTTCCTTCAATTGGCAGAGCAATTCCCTGTTATTGATGTTCGCTCACCTGCTGAATATTTGCATGCTCATTTACCCGGAGCTATCAATCTTCCATTATTTAATAATGAAGAACGAAAAATAGTGGGTACCCTGTACAAACAAAAAAGCAGGGAAGATGCCATCAAAGCCGGCCTGGAATTTTTCGGTCCAAAAATGCGCAGCGTTGTTGAATCTGCAGAATCCATCACTTCAAAAAATGCAAACAACATTGACACTGAAAACAGGCATAAAACAATTTTAATTCATTGCTGGCGTGGGGGCATGCGAAGCGGTGCTATTGCCTGGTTGCTGGATCTGTATGGTTTTAAAATTTTTACTTTAACGGGCGGTTATAAGAGTTTTCGTAATCATGTGTTGTCCGTTTTTGATCGCCCCATACCCATTCATATTTTGGGGGGATATACAGGCTCTGGCAAAACGGAGATTCTAAAAGTATTGGAAAAACATGGACAAAGCATCCTGGATCTTGAATCTTTGGCCAAACATAAGGGCTCTGCATTTGGCAATATTGATATGCCGGCGCAACCATCGCAGGAAATGTTTGAGAACCTGCTGGCGATAGATATCATCGCATTAAATAATGAAGCTGATATTATTTGGGTTGAAGACGAAAGTCAACGAATAGGTCAGGTAAATATACCAACCGGGTTTTGGGAACAGATGCGAACTTCTCCTGTTTTTTTCCTGAATATTCCTTTCGAGAAAAGATTAAATCACCTGGTTGAAGAGTATGGCGGACTAGACAAAGAAAAAATGATGGGCGCCATCATAAGGATTCAAAAACGATTGGGCGGTGTAGAAACTAGAAATGCCCTTTTATTTCTTGAACAAAATGACATGAAATCCTGTTTCCACATTCTATTAAAATATTATGATAAGTATTATATCAAAGCCCTGCACAATCGGGACAACATTGAAACGTTAATACAAATGTTGCCTTGTGAATCAGTGCAACCCGAAAACGTAAAAACCCTATTGAACCAACTCAAAATCCATGAGAACCCTTAGCCTCATTTTTTTTCTTTGTGTTATCGGCATTCCTGTTTTTTCCCAAACGCTTACCGGGCTATGGATGGGCAACCTGGTGAATGACAGCAACGGGAAAGAACAAAAATATGAACTGGCATTAAGCGAATACCGCGGTAAAGTAACCGGTTACTCTTACACCACTTTTTTTGAGAATGACCATTATTATTACAGTGTAAAAAGAATAAAAGCTGAAAGAGAAAATGAACAATGGATCATCACGGACGATAAGATGGTAGCAAATAATTTTCCGGAAAAAGCTTCTAAAGGAGTTAAACAAACGACAATCTTCTCCCTGAACCAAAAAGACAGTACCTGGGAAATGAATGGTACCTGGAAAACCAATCAAACTAAAATATACTATTCATTAACTGGCCAGTTACATATGGCTGCAGAAAAGGATTTAAGTAAATCAGATTTGTTCCCGCACTTAGGAGATTTAAAGCTTGAAGACGATGTTCCTTTTTATACCCCGGAAAAACGTTTGTTAAGCATGGGTAAATTCCGGGTTGATAAAACAAGTGCAGCCATAAACCAACCCGAAAAAGATCTGAAAAAAACGGCAATGGCACCTGTCTCCATTCAAGCTGCACCTGGAATACAGGCAGCCGCCGAAACAAATATAGTTGAAGTGGAAGAAAAGCCACTAACCATAGCCGGTAGAAAAGTCAATATCCTGGAAACCATTTATTTTACAGGCGATAGTTTGACGTTGGCATTATATGATAATGGTGAAATAGATGGAGATACGGTTAGTGTTTACCTGAATGGTAAACCTGTTTTATCCCGCGAAGGGTTAAAAGCTTCTGCCATTAAAAAAACCATTTACTCCCAAAATAACGGCGAAGATATGCAGGTTGTTTTGGTTGCCGAAAACCTGGGCAAGTATCCGCCCAATACCGGCCTACTGGTGATCAGGGATGGCGATGCAGTCTACCAGGTACGTTTTAGTGCCGATTTGGAAAATAGTCCGGCTATTATTTTTAAAAGGAAATAGCTTGTTGAAAGTAAAAATCAAAAGCTAAAACTCAGGATTAATCCCTGACTGGTAAATATATATCCAGGCAAATGAAATTGCGGAAACCAAATAAAAAGTATTCCTTGTTAAATAGTGATGGGATTGGATAAACATTTGTTTTGTTATAACGTATGTTATAACTTTAGGTAAATTTTTACAGGCGATGGCAGTATCAAACAAAATGTCAAAAAAAGTGTCTTCCAAAAGAATTATTCATGAAACTGAATTTTCAACACAATTAAAAAGAGGAAAAAGTCTTCGTGAGGCTAAATTGTTTGCAAAATCAAAAATTCGGGCTATTGGCAATTCAAAAGGAGTGATTTTGAATAATCAAATCATGGAAGCGGCTGGTATTGATCCTGAATCGGAAATTATCATTTCAGCAGATATAGGAGTAATTACCATTTACCAGGCGGCGACATCTGTAAACACTGATTTGTTAAGTTGGGAAAAACAATTTAAAAAAGTCGCGAAAAAAGGAATTAAACCAGAAAAGGATTTGTTTGAAGGAATTGAAAATGAATTTGATTCAAATGAATGGTAATGAAACAATATGATGTTTATTATGTAGAATTGAACCCAACCAAAGGTTCAGAGATGAAAAAAACAAGGCCCGCAGTTATTATTTCTCCCAATGTATTAAACAAGCATTTAAACACAGTTATTATTGCGCCTTTAACTCATTCACAAAAGGGTTATCCATCCCGGATTATCACTTCAATCAATAATCAACCAGGTGAAATAGCTTTAGATCAAATGAGGGCAGTAGATAAAACAAGGCTGAAAAGAAAATTAGGATCATTGGATAAGATTACCTCTGATAATATTAAAAAAGTACTTCAAACCATGTTTTCCTGAGAATTCCAAAATCCTAAGTTCAGGAATCTGTCCAAAATCAACCATAATTAAAACTATCATTCCTAAAAACTTTTTAAGTCTTTAGTCGCTAACATGCTCCTTTTGTTAGCATTGATTGATTTAGCTTTGCAACTCCCCAAAAAGAAAAAATGCAATCGATCAAACTCACTCAATACTCTCATGGTGCCGGATGCGGATGCAAGATTTCACCTAAGGTGCTCGACACCATTTTGCAAAGCAATTTTGCTATGCCTAACAATGATCGGCTGATTGTTGGTAACCACAGCAAAGACGATGCTGCTGTTTATGATCTGGGAAATGGAACAGCATTGATCAGCACCACCGATTTTTTTATGCCCATCGTAGATGATCCATTTGAGTTTGGCAGAATTGCATCAGCCAATGCCATCAGTGATGTTTATGCCATGGGTGGCAGTCCTGTTCTGGCCATTGCTATTTTGGGGTGGCCGATCAATACCCTGCCGGCAGAAGTTGCACAAAAAGTAATTGAAGGCAGTCGCAGCATTTGTAAGGAAGCGGGCATTTCATTAGCCGGCGGTCATAGCATTGATTCGCCCGAACCCATATTTGGTCTGGCTGTAAATGGCCTGGTAAATATTGAGCACATCAAAAAAAATAATGAAGCAAAAAGCAATGACTATTTGTTTTTAACCAAACCACTTGGCGTCGGTATTTTGACAACAGCCGAAAAAAAAGGAATCCTGCATGATCAGCATATTGGTTTAGCCGCCAGGCAAATGATGCAGTTAAATGTTGTTGGTGAAAGGCTTGGAAAAATTGCCGGCGTTAATGCAATGACAGATATAACGGGTTTCGGATTGCTGGGCCACCTGGTTGAAATGGCTGAAGGAAGCGGCTTGACGGCAATTATCGATTTTGAAAACATTCCGCTGATAACAAATGACCTGTTTGATTATATCGAAAAAAAATCAATTCCCGGAGGAACAAATCGCAACTGGGATAGTTATTGTGACAAGATCGGCACAATAACAGATCTGCAAAAAGCCATTTTAGCCGATCCGCAAACCAGTGGCGGATTATTGATTTCGGTTGAAGAAGATAGCCTGGATGAATTGCTATTTGTTTTAAAAGAAAACGACCTGGAAAATTTTTCAAAACCAGTGGGCCGGTTTAAAAAACAAACGGGCACCATAATAGAAGTGCAATAATTATTTTATTAAAGCATCGATCGCTTTTGCCAATTGATGGTCTTTTTCGGTCACTTTGTTACCTGCACTATGTGTGCTTAATGAAATATCTACTTTGTTCCAGGTATTGGTCCAGGTGGGGTGATGATCCAATTTTTCCGCTTCCATAGCCACCCTGGTCATAAATGCAAATGCTTCGCTGAAATTTTTGAATTCAAATTCGCGGGTCAGTTTATTTTCTTTTTCCTGCCACATGTTTATATATTTAATATTATACAGAAATAATTAAAATACCAGGTTTTCTTTATTAATGATCTTTTCGGGAGCCAGGTCGAGTACCAGTTGAACGCCACTGATCAATTTAATAGCGGCCATTACCTGGTCTATTGTTTCATTTGACACAATATCTCCTTTCATCAACCATAAAAAATCAAGATGTTTGAATTCGGGCAACAGAAACTCACCATCTATATGATTTTTATAAATAAAATGACAAAGGGCACTGTTGTTCTCATAATAACTATAAATAGAAAAATAATACGTTCGCTTTTTCCTGATCAGTTGGATCTCTATTTCCGGATTACTTCTCAAATCCATATTCATGAGGGTATTTAATTGCCAGCAAAACTGGTAATCCTTCATGGGCGCCATAATTCCGAGCAAACGGGTTTCATCAAAAAATTCTTCCGTAAGTTCTTTATTATTTAATACCAGTTTTGATGCCATAAAAAAACGTCATTATCAGAATTGAATTTTTGATTCTGTTACAGCTTCCCCTCTTTTATATTTAACAATGGTATGATCTCCCTTTTTAAATTTAGCTAAGGCCTGCATATAATCTTCCATTGAATGAACCGGCATTTCACCCAATTGAACAATAATATCACCTGCTACCATGCCAGCTTGTTGTGCCGGCCTGTCATCTGTTACGCCATCCGCTCTTACACCGGGACCGTTGAAAGTATAATCCGGCATGATGCCCAGAGAGACGGTAAATCTGGCGGAAGTTCCCATTTGCCTTTCACGGGTTTTTGTAAATACTGGTTTTTGATTTTCTTTATTTAAGCGGTTTATAATATCTGTTATAAATGTCATTATCTGGTATGATCCAATAACGTTTACTTTTTCTGCATCATCAGTTGGTTTATGATAATCACTGTGCAAACCGGTAAAGAAAAACAATACAGGAATATCCTTTCGATAAAAAGAAGTATGATCACTTGGGCCACTGCCACTGGAATCAATTTTAACGGTAAAGGGTAACTTATTTTCTGCCGGGATAAATGACCATGATGGAGAGGTTCCGACACCACCCAGGGTGATCACTTTATTACTGTCACTCAACCTTCCTATCATATCCATATTGATCATGTAATGTATTTGTGAAAGATCAATAGTTGGATTCTCTACAAAATACTTTGAACCAAAAAGTCCCAATTCTTCACCGGAAAAAGCAATAAACAGGTAATTGCTTCCTTTGTATTTTTTATCCTTTAATATTTTAGAAAGTTCAATAAGCGCAGATGTACCGCTTGCATTATCATCAGCACCATTATGAATAAGTTTTTCATTCACCCGTACCAGGGAATTTCCATCCTCACCAAAACCCAGGTGATCATAATGTGCACCAAGTACCACAGTTCCTACTGCTCCATTATCGATATAACCTATAACATTATGACCTTGCCTGTATTTTTCTACTATATCCGTAACCAATTTAATATCCAATGTAGCAGATTCATCATTAAAATAACGGTTAGCTACATGCTGCGTTACAAAAACCACTGGTATGGATGTTTTAACGGAAACATCTTTTGCATCAAAACTTATATGATCCGATTTACGGGAAGTGTTATAGACCAATAATGCAGTCGCTCCTTTCTCCTCAACCTGTTTTACATGTGTCCTGATATGTTCCAGTATATTAAAATGTGGGTTATTCTGGTTTGCTTCCAAAACTTCTTTCAAATCAGTAAACCAGGGCATTCCTGATTCCTGCAGCGCAATGGCAGGCATAGCTTCAATAGTACTATTGGGACTAAAAGGGAAAGGAAAAAATTCGCCTTCTTTTATTTCATTCCCATTGATGATTAATTGGGTTGCTTTATTGATTTGCTTTCCTTCATATATCGGAAATGCCTGTAGATAACCATTGGTACCCTTTGGTAAAATGCCATATGTCTTAAACTGGTTGCTTATATATTCAGCTGCCAATTTTTCTCCTGGAGAGCCGGATCTTCTTCCTTCCAGTTTATCATCAGCCAAATAATGAACATGCTGTGTCAACTTTCCAATAATAGCCTGATCCGCTTTTTTTAATTTCTGAGAAGATGCGCCAACGCAAAAAAATATCAATAAGAGTGTAAGAAAGGCCGGATGCTTTACCATAATCAAATTATATTTTTCAAAAGATTGAAACAAAGTTATTGATATGAGATGTTATGGAAGGCATTCATGGCATCAAAAAGCCAATGTTTGTGAAAGATTAAACAAAACTTCCAATTTCGTAAGCGATTAGATAGGTGGACGCTTATTTTTGCGGGTTATAGCCTTTGGACAATAGAAAGTTACATATAGCATTAGTTGGAAATCCCAATAGCGGTAAAACTTCATTGTTTAATAGCCTGACAGGCATGAACCAGAAAGTTGGCAATTTTCCTGGGGTTACTGTCGATAAAAAAATGGGAGCAACATCCCTGCCCGGTTTTGGAAAAGTTCAGGTGATAGATCTGCCAGGCACTTACAGCCTTTACCCCCGTCGATTAGACGAGTGGGTTTCCTATAAAGTTTTAATGAACCAGGATGGAATGGTGAAGACAGATGTAATTATTGCGGTTGTGGATGCCAGTAATTTAAAAAGAAATTTACTGTTCTGCACCCAGTTAATCGACTTAAAGCTACCGGTTGTCGTGGCTTTAACAATGACTGACCTGGCAAAAAATAAGGGCATACAGATTGATATCCCTGAATTAGAAAGAGAGTTGGGTGTGGCTGTTATTGCAATCAACCCAAGAAAAAACAAAGGATTGATTCCATTAAAAAAAGCCGTTGCACAAACTGCAGAAAAAATATATCAAATTCCTGCCCGTGATTTTATTGATAACAAACAACTGGCCACAATTGCCATCAATGAAATGCAGGAACTTTTTCCTTCATTAAGTGATTATTCTTCTATTCATTACCTGATCAATCATGAGTCATTCGACTTTCCCGAACATACCCAGGTAGCCATTGAAAATATCGAACAAAAAAATAAATTTAATGCTACCAAGTTACAGGCGGATGAAATTATGCAGCGGTATACACGCATCAAACATATTATGAAACTGTCAGTTTCAGAACCTGATCCACTGCAGAAAACTTTATTCACCGAAAAACTGGATGATATTCTTTTACACAGGCGTTGGGGATACCTTATATTATTAGCCGTACTATTTCTTTTATTTCAATCTGTGTTTTGGCTGGCGCAATACCCGATGACCTGGATAGAAACCATATTTGCTTATTCAAGTGCAGGGTTATCCCGTTTACTACCTGAAATTTGGTGGAGCGATCTTTTGATCAATGGCGTAGTGGCTGGTTTAGGAGGAATTCTGATTTTTATTCCACAGATCATGATACTTTTTGGCCTCATCACTTTACTGGAAGATACCGGTTACATGGCCCGAATCAGTTTTTTGTCAGACCGGTTAATGCGTAGTGTAGGACTTAATGGGAAAAGCGTAATGCCTATGATCAGTGGCTTTGCCTGCGCAGTTCCCGCTATTATGAGTGCCAGAAACATTGAAAATAAAAAAGAAAGACTGCTTACCATTTTGGTTACTCCATTAATGAGTTGTTCAGCGCGCCTGCCAGTATATACTATTCTTATCGGTTTGGTAATCCCAAATACTTTTTTGTTTGGGTTCCTGAGTTTGCAAGGATTGATGATGATGTTCCTTTACCTGTTTGGATTGATCATGGCTTTATTGATATCCTATATCGCTAAATGGTTTATCAAAAGCATGGAAAAAAGTTTTTTTATTCTTGAACTGCCTACATACAGATCTCCACGATGGAATAATATCCTTCAAACTATGGTTTCAAAAGCCCGGATTTTTGTAGTGGAAGCAGGAAAAATAATTATGGTAATAAGCTTGTTCCTTTGGGTATTGAGTTCTTTTGGTCCTCCCGGGCGAATAGATGCAGTCGATAAGGAATTTGCTATAAGAAAAGAAGCTCAGAATATACCTGACGCAGATTTTGAAAAAGAATATAAAACTGCAAAACTGGAAAACTCATTCGCGGGTATTTTAGGTAAGTCGATAGAGCCTGCTATTTTACCTCTTGGTTATGATTGGAAAATCGGAATTGCACTTATTACTTCTTTTGCAGCAAGAGAAGTTTTTGTAGGTACCATGGCAACTTTATACAGTGTAGGTGAAAGTGATGAAGAGGTAATTCTTTTAAGTGATAAAATGAGGCAGGCAAAAAAAGATGATGGAACGCCAATGTTTTCCCTGGCAACCGGTGTTTCATTAATGCTATTTTATCTTTTTGCTATGCAGTGCATGAGCACGCTGGCTATTGTCTATCGCGAAACCGGAACCTGGAAATGGCCAATCATTCAATTTGTTTACATGACGGGTCTTGCATACCTTATGAGCCTGCTGGCTTACCAGTTACTCAAATAATTTTATCCTAACGTTTCCTTCTTATAAAATTCATTGTAACTTTAAGGTTTACACGAACGGGTTAAGCTCTGAGGCAATTCATTTACTGATCTGATAAATTTTTTCAGTATGCCTGAACAATCTTCCTGGAGCATGAATAATCGATCCTGCACCACAACCTGGATTACTCTTTACCGGCTAAAACAATTAAGAAAAATTTTTTCTGAAGCCGGAAATATGCAGATGAAAGATTTAAAATTCTTTAACCCCAACTTAAGTTTTGAATTACTCCGGCAGGAAGCTTCTATGCTTGCTGACATGATTGATGTGGTTTTTGTTGTAGGTCGAGGCGCCGTTTACGAGGAAGGAGCTAATCGTACCCAGGCTGTAAATATGATGACGGATATACTTTCAAACGCCAATAGCACAGTGGCTGATTTCGCTGCCGTTAATGATAAGAATTACCTTTTCTGGAATGAAAAGAAATAAGCATTCAAATGATTACCCCATAAAATAAATCTATGCCAAAAGGATTTCTTTTTATTCTGTTCATCACCTGGCAATCCGTTGTTTTTTCGCAAAATGATAGTTCACAACACTTATTTGCTGATGAATTAATAGCTATGGTTAAAAATTCATTGCCAACGCATTCTACTGCTACTTTACTGAGCGAGTTGAAAAAAAAACTGACTACCGACCCCGATTTATACAATCGTGCCTGGGCAAAAATTAATAAAATAAAAGAAACCAGTAAAGCACTTGTATTGTTCCGCGATCTGAATGTGGAATTTAAAACTTTTGAAATAAAAAAAGAAGACCTGGTGGGTTTGGGTTTGAAATATGACTGGAATTTTGACTGGCGACGGTTCCAGGAGAAACCCTTAAAAAGAAATGGAATTTCCTTTCAATTTCAATCCAATGGAAATGTGGCATTCCGAAAAGAATTGAATCCTTATGATTTCATTTCATCCGGGATTAATTTTGGAGGGTTTCAGTATAGCGGTGGTGTTGCCAACAAAACTACAAGTGAAATAAGGGATTTGTTGAATGATCTTGAAATTGATCTCGCAAATATGACCACTACTGAAGAAATAGAAAGCAGTGAAGAATGGGAAACTTTTAATGAAAACCTCGTTTTAACCAACCAGTATTATATTGGCTTGGATGGCGCAGTTGAACTTGAAAATACACAGGACTTCCGGCAGAAACAATGGGTAGCCGGAATTAAACTTGGCCTGGGAGCTAAAGGATGGGCGCAACATTCTACACTGGCTTATTTCAACCTGCTGGATTATCCATTTGCGCTTTTAAGAATTATTACCGGCACAGATAAATCCTTTCAACCAGATGGTGCATCAATCCCTGTTTTTATGGCCAGGATGGATTATGTAAAACCGGTGGATGATGCTACCCGTAAAACTTTAACAGGAAACGAAAATAGTTTTGCAAGATTGAACTTGGAGCTTGGTTTCAGAACCTTAATCAGCGAGTTTAAGGATCATTCCATTTTTTTTAATGCGGATCTGCGCTATTATAAAGAGATGAATGCCCCGGAAATAATCAGGCAGGTTAATCTTGACAGGCACACTTATTTTTCAGCTTCTGTTTCATCAACCAAAGGATTTTTCGCCAGCTTTGCTGCAGGTAAACTTCCTTTTGACGCAGGGAATGATAATGTATATGAATTAGGTTTCCGATACCAGTTCAATTGAATTTTTCACCTCCGGCAGGTTTGGTCCATTTACTTTTGGGTTCAAAATGCTTCCATAGTATCATCGCTATATTTCTTTGTAAAACCCAAGCTTCATTATTATATTCCCAGCTTTCATCCTTAATGTTCTTAGTGGTAATGCAGTAGACATATTGGCTTTCTTTGCCGGTCACAAGCAATACCTCACTGCGGGAAGCATTAACTGCCCCATTCTTACTTAATACTTTTTCATAGGGAGGTATTTCTGACAATGCAACATCATCCCAGAAATTACGTCCCAGGTTTCTTGCCATCCTGGTTGAGGCTGCCGGTGAAATTACCTGGTTATTAAGGATCATTTCCAGCAGGGTTGCCATTTCCCGGGGTGTTGTTTGCCCCCAGCCATATTTACGCCAGTCACTCTCACGGTTAGGTGTACGCGAATTTACACGGGTGCTCTTCATACCCAGTTCTTCCATTTTTTTATTAATTTCGATCCCCGTACCCGCCAGGCTTTGCAACCACAAACTGGCTGTATTATCACTCATCGTCAGCATCAGCATCATGACTTTATTCAACCTGATCTTTTCACCTTCTTTGAATGATCCCAGAATATCCTCCCCTTCATAAAGTAATGAGTCTTTATAAATCAGTTCCTGGTCATAGGTCAATTCCCCTTTTTCAATTTTATCCATAACACCGATCATGATAGGAACTTTAACAATACTGGCAGTTGGAAAAATAATATCCGCATTAACAGCAGCCATTTTTCCATTCTTTAAATTTTTTACATAAATACCAACATCGCCATTAAATCCGGCAAGAGCCAGTTCTATTTTTTTTTGTAATGCCTTATCTGATTTTTGGGCAAATAATAAATGCGGAGCCAGCAGGATAGCTAAATAGAATATTGTTTTTGTGATCATAATTTATTTTTCCATATTCATATAATCTGTTACCATCATCAGGAAGGCAAGGATGCCGGTTTTCATGCCGGCGTCATCTACATAAAAATCAGGGGTATGATGTGCAGCTGCCTCACGGGGATCCTTACCCGAAGGTAGCCCGCCTACATATAAATACAATGAAGGAATTTTCTCAGCAAAGAATGAAAAATCTTCGGCGCCGGTTACGGCGTTCATTTCCAATACATTGTCTTTTCCTGCTGCCTTTATTAATGATGGCAGTAATTTGCGGGTAAGTACCGGATCATTATAAGTCACCAGTGTTTTGTTTTCAATGTCAACCACTGCTGTTGCACCGCTGCTTTCCGCAATTTTTTCAGCCGTGGTTTTTATTCGTTCATGAATTTGTTTCTGCATATCCTTGTCAAGCGTTCTAATGGTACCGGTCATTTCAACTTCTTCAGGAATAATATTGGCTCTTACACCCCCATTAATGATACAAACAGAAATAACAGCCGCGTTTTTTGTCAGTTCTGTCTGCCTGCTTACAATCGTTTGAAGTCCGCTAATAATCTGTGCAGATACAACTACAGGATCTACGCCTAACCATGGCTGTGAGCCGTGCGATTGTTTACCTTTTACTTTGATCGTAAACCAATCAGATGCCGCCATCATTCCTTCTTCTTTGTATTTGATGGTACCAACCGGCGTTTGCGCGTTGATATGTAATCCCAGCATGATGTCCACATCAGGATTTTTTAATACCCCTTCTTTTACCATTAGTGGAGCCCCGCCCTCCTCACCTTCGGGTGGACCTTCTTCCGCAGGTTGAAAAATAAATTTTATCGTTCCATTGATATCTTTTTTTACACCAGATAATATTTCTGCTACACTCATTAACATGGCTACATGGGTGTCGTGTCCGCAGGCATGCATCACACTAACTTCTTTACCGTTATAATCACCTTTTTGTTTTGAAGCAAACGCCAGATTGGATCTTTCTGCTACTGGTAATGCATCCATATCAGCCCTTAAACCTATTACAGGGCCGGGTTTTCCGCCTTTTAATACCCCTACCACTCCTGTTTTGGCAACATTTTCCTGCACATCCATACCCAGGCTTTTGAGGTGATCAGCAATCATCCTTGCTGTTTTAAATTCACGGTTACTTAGTTCCGGATATTGATGAAGATGCCTCCTCCACTCAATGCTTTTTGATTCAATCTGGTCTGCAGCAGTTTTTAATTTTTGTTGCAATGGGGTAAGACTGTTTTGTGCTCCAGCCTGTAAAAGAATCAAAGTCAACAAACTAACTAAAATAGAAAGACGTAACATGCGTTGATATTTTTAATGAATTTACCCAATTAAGTCTCTACTCATGGATTTTAAAGAAGGTAAATGAATTTTTATAATTTTAACCCCATTATGCTTCTTCGCCATGTTCCTTTTCTAAAAGATGTTTTTTATCACAGTATAACTGCTTTTGGTGGACCCCAGGCTCACCTTGCCATGATGATGAAAACATTTGTGACAAAAAGGCCCTATGTTAGTAAAGAGGAATTGATAGACTATAATGCTTTTTGCCATCTATTACCCGGTGCTTCTTCTACCCAAATACTTACATTGATTGGTTATAAACGTGGGGGCATTCCTTTAGCTATTATTACATTGCTTATCTGGATTCTGCCAGCCTGTGTTTTTATGGGCGCATTTTCCTTCCTGCTTCATTATTTTGACAGGAAAGCTATGGATACGGACATTTTTAAGTTCATTCCTCCAATGGCTGCCGGCTTTTTAGCCTATGCATCAGTGTTAGCTTTCCAGGTTTCCATTCGCAATACGATTACCTGGATCATTATGATAGTGGGAGCCATAGCCACTTACCTATTATTCAAACAACCATGGATATTTCCATTACTGATCGTCCTGGGTGGTGTGGCAACCAATATCAGCCATAAGCGGATACCACAGATTCATCAAAAACCGAAACCGATAAAATGGTGGAATATCTGGCTTTTTGCTTTTATATTTTTGTTAGCGGGTATTTTTAGTGAAACTGCCAGAAAAAATGAATGGGAATCCCGGAAGCCGGTAAATTTGTTTGAAAATATTTACCGGATGGGAAGCCTTGTTTTTGGAGGTGGACAAGTCTTAATGCCGTTGATGTATGAGCAATTTTCCATCAGACCTATTGCGCCTAAAAATCAAGGGAAAGAAATGATCAGAATTAATAAGGAAGAAATGTATACAGGAATGGGTATTGTAAGAGCAGTACCCGGCCCCGTTTTCGCAATAGCCTCATTTACAGGTGGTTTAGCACTTAAAAAAGAAGGCCCTTACATGCAGCTTTTAGGTTGTCTTATCGGGACTATAGCCATATTTTTACCTTCAGCCCTGCTTGTTTTATTCTTTTTCCCTATCTGGAATAATTTAAAAAAATACGCTGCTGTTTATCGCTCGCAGGAAGGGATACAAGCTTCAGTTGTGGGAATTATGATTGCATCTACGCTGTTTATTATGCATGATATATCTCTTTTAGAGGGCAGAACGATAAGCATGGTTAATATTGTAGTGATTTTTAGCACATACTTACTCCTGCATTATACCCGAATAGCTTCACCTGTTATTGTATTAGCCTGTTTACTTTTGGGCTATTTTTTATAGAACCGGTTGGCTCCAATTTCTTCAAAAACCTTGTCTGGAACCATATATCTTATTGATTTTCCGCCTTTTATTAAATTCCTTATCTGGGTTGATGATATGTCTAATAAAGGAGCTGCCGCAATAAAATGCATATTAGAAGGCAATTCATTGTTAATACTGAAACCTGGTCTTGGATAAATTATAAAGTCATAATGCTTGATCATAAAAGACCCATTTTTCCATTGAGGTAGGTTTTGGTAACTGTCGCTTCCTATAATTATATAGAAATGATGATAAGGATATTTTTCGCAGAGATAAATAAGTGTTTGCGAAGTATAAGAGGGTTTTTCTAATTGAAACTCCACATCAGTAACGAAAATTCTGTTGTCTTCTTCAGTTGCTATCCTTACTAAATGAAGCCTGTCATATTCATTTAATAATGAATTGCTTTTTTTTAATGGATTTTGTGGAGATACTACAAACCAGAGTTTGTCAAGAAGTCCGGAATTAAGGACATGATTCGCTATAATCAAATGCCCGGTATGAATAGGATTAAAGGATCCAAAATATAGACCTATTTTCATTTAACAGAATGATTATCAACTATTTCAACATATATCTGTTCAGCCTCTGTTTTTCGCAGGCTTAATAAATACCCCGATACTGAAATGGATATGGGTCCACTCAAAGGCGCTACCTGTTCAATTGTTATAACCTCCCCTGGTATACATCCCATTTCCAATAACTTCAACAACAGCTCACTTTTGGAAAAATTTACAATAATTCCTTTTTGCCCTGCCCGCAACTCTGAAAGTTTATAATTCATATTGAATATTATAACCACAAATCTACCCTTGTATTTCCTTTTATGTTTACGAATTTTGAAAATATATGGATGCATCTAAAACAGATATTGAGTTCCACTTTCACCAGGTTTTTTTTACACTCAAAAACCGTAAAAAGCTAAAATCCTTTATAAAATGCCTTTTTAAGCAAGAAAAAAGGAACCTGGATTCTCTTTCTTATGTTTTTTGTACAGATGAATATCTTTTAGATATAAACCGTCGGTACCTGGACCATGATTATTACACGGACATTATAACTTTCGAACTATCAGAACCAGGCGATTTCATAAAAGGTGAAGTATATATAAGTGTTGAACGGGTTAAAGAGAATGCAAAGCTGAACAATACATCTTCTACGCATGAGTTGCATCGGGTAATTTTTCATGGGGCACTCCACCTAACTGGTCAAAATGATAAGACATCGGAACAATCCGAATCAATGAGACAAAAGGAAGAACGCTGTTTATCACAATATTTTGGGTAATGTTCCACGTGGAACAAATACACGTTAATTTTTCCATGTTCCACGTGGAACATGTATAATTCCTACTTTGCCTCTTAGCTATTTTGTATTTTTGCGCTCCAATAGATTAAAATATGTTTCAATCGTACGATGTAATAGTTGTGGGAGCTGGCCATGCAGGTTGCGAAGCAGCTGCTGCAGCTGCAAATCTTGGATCTTCTACCCTTCTTATTACTATGAATATGCAAACCATAGCCCAAATGAGCTGTAATCCGGCCATGGGTGGTATTGCCAAAGGTCAAATTGTCCGCGAAGTGGATGCATTAGGTGGATATTCTGGAATTGTTTCTGATGCTTCAATGATTCAATTCAGGATGTTGAACCGCTCGAAAGGTCCTGCCATGTGGAGTCCCAGAACCCAGAACGATCGGATGCTTTTTTCCCAGAAGTGGCGGGCAATGCTTGAACAAACTGCAAACCTTGATTTTTACCAGGATATGGTAAAGGAATTAGTGGTTGAAAAAGGATGCGTTTGCGGCGTTGTGACCGGAATGGGACATATTATCAGGTCCAAATCGGTTGTATTGACGAATGGCACCTTTTTAAACGGGGTAATTCATATTGGTGAAAAACGTTTTGGCGGTGGTAGAGTCGCAGAAAAAGCTGCAACAGGTATAACCGAACAGTTAGTTTCCCTTGGATTTGAAAGTGACCGCCTAAAAACGGGCACCCCACCCAGGATAGATGGTCGAAGCCTGGATTATTCAAAAATGGAAGAACAAAAGGGCGATATAGAAATTACCGGGTTTTCCTATTTAGATCAACCATTACCTAAAGAACAAAGAAGTTGCTGGATCAGCTATACAAACAGTACCGTACATGATATTTTGAAAACAGGTTTTGATCGTAGCCCTATGTTTGCCGGTAGAATTGAAGGAACGGGGCCCCGATATTGCCCAAGTATTGAAGACAAGATCAACCGGTTTGCTGAACGCGATCGTCACCAGCTATTTATTGAACCTGAAGGTTGGAATACGGTAGAAATTTATGTTAATGGCTTTTCCACTTCTTTGCCGGAAGAAGTTCAATACGAAGCGCTGAGAATGGTGCCGGGTTTTGAAAAAGTAAAGATGTTTCGGCCCGGATATGCTATCGAATATGATTATTTCCCACCAACTCAATTACGTTTTTCATTGGAAACCAAGCTGATACAAAATTTATTTTTCGCCGGACAAATAAATGGAACCACTGGTTATGAAGAAGCCGCCTGCCAGGGATTAATGGCAGGTATTAATGCGCATTTAAAAATCAATGAAAAAGCCCCATTTGTTCTTAAAAGAAGTGAAGCATATATCGGTGTTTTAATAGACGACCTGATCAATAAAGGAACGGATGAACCATATCGCATGTTTACATCAAGGGCTGAGTTCAGAACCTTGCTGAGACAGGATAATGCCGATATAAGGCTGACACCTAAAAGCTTTCAACTTGGATTAGCCAAAAAAGAAAGGATGCGTAAAGTGGAACAAAAGCAAAAGGAGGTCACTGCTATCAAACAAACACTGAGTGAACTTTCTATTGAACCAGGGGAAATAAATGACTTCCTGCAACAGATTTCATCATCCCCTATTACTGAAAAACAAAAAGCGGAAAAGATATTGCTAAGACCATCCATCGAACTAAAAGACCTGGTATCTAATGTTTTAAGGATCCGTGAAAAGTTGGAGACCTACCCTGTTGAATCTAAGGAACAGGCTTCAATTCAAATCAAATACAGCACCTATATTCAGAAAGAAAAAGACCTGGTTGAGAAAATGTCGCAAATGGAAGAACTCCAGATACCAGATAGTTTTGACTACCGGAAATTGGTTTCATTGGGTAATGAAGCCAGGGAAAAATTAACCCGCATCAGGCCTGCTACTTTGGGACAAGCCAGTCGTATTTCAGGTATCAATCCGAGTGATGTGCAAATTTTAATGGTGTATATGGGAAGATAATTATTTTCGGCTATACCTACCTGTTATACAGCAATGTCCATTCGCGCAACAGCGCTTCTTCCTTTTTTGTGAGTTGGCCCGGTGATAAACACCAATTCCAATTACCCTGCGCAATCGAAGGTGAATTCATTCTAGCATTGGCATCCAGTTTCAAAACATCCTGAAGTGGGAAAATAACCGAATCTGCAACTGACGCGTATAAGCTTCGGCCAAGCACATTAAATATATTTTCGGCATTTACTGTTTGTCCCACATAATGTGATACCTGTAATTTGGTTTCTTCATCAGCTTCATTAAACCAACCAATCAATGTATTGTTATCATGCGTGCCGGTATAGGCTATAAAATTTGTCTCATAATTATGTGGGATAAAAATCGATGTTGGCATCGTTTCACCAAATGCAAATTGCAAAACCTTCATCCCTGGAAAATTAAACTTATCCCGCAATTTATAAACGGGTGCATCAATATCTCCTAAGTCTTCTGCAACAAATGGAAGCCTTCCTAAACGCTTCTCCATTTCTATGAAAAAATAATCACCATTTATTTTTTTCCATTTTCCATTAATTGCGGTTTTCTCTGATGCCGGCACTTCCCAATAAGCAGAAAATGCCCGAAAATGATCCAGCCTAACCAGGTCAAACAATTGGATATTCCTGTTTAATCGTTCGGCCCACCAGCTAAATCCATTAGCACGTAAAATATTCCACCGAAAAACAGGCATCCCCCATAATTGCCCATCAGCACTAAAAAAATCTGGCGGTACTCCAGCAACGCTTATGGGTCTTCCCTTTTCATCCAAATTAAAAATATCCAGGTTAGCCCATACATCTGCGGAATCATGACTTACATAAAAAGGAAGATCTCCAAACAATTCAATATCGAGATTATTGCAATAAACTTTTAGAGCATGCCATTGCTTATCAAAAATGAATTGCTCCCATTTAACCCTGATTATTTCCTGCTGATAGTTTGTTGCAAAATCATTTAATGGTTCCTGGTTCCGGTATTTGAATTCATCCGGCCACTCATACCATGGTTTATTTCCATGATGATTTCGAAGAACAGAATACAAAGCAAAATCCGGTAGCCATTCCCGTTGTTCATTGCAAAAGAACTCATATTCATTTTGTGATGTGCCATTTAACTGCTGCCGGTAATTTTTCCAGGCCTCATCCAATAATTTTTTTTTGTCAGACACAACCCGGGAGTAATCGACTACAGGTAAAGATGCCGACTTTAATGATTGTAATAATTCACCTGGCACTAATCCTTCTTGCACCAATCGTTCAGGGCTGATAAATAAAGTATTTCCTGCCCGGCTACTGATGGAACTATAGGGCGAAAACCCTTGCCCTTCTTCTACTGGATTAATAGGCAGCATTTGCCAGATTCGTTGATTGGACCGATATAAAAAATCGGCAAATCTATATGCCTCCGGCCCCAGGTCCCCGATACCAAATTCAGAAGGAAGACTTGAAATGTGCAACAATAAACCGGACTTACGGTTACCACTATGCGATTTCCCTTTTAAAATGGCAAAGGGTAGTTGATTAAATAATTTATTAAGCGGGATTTCATCATCTACCCTGATCTTTTCATTACTCAAGACGCTGAAAGCTGATGAAGCAAAAACAGGCATCGTAATATAAGTATCACTCCAATCAATATCGGAAAACGAAAGCTTATATTCCATGCTGGCTGTGTGTAATGGAACCACCACCAGGATCCAATCCCTTTTATATTCCCGCACAAAGGCCATAACATGATCTTTCAACCGACCTTCAACTTCCACAGGTAAGTATATACCACGACTGAAAAGATCCGGGTCCTGTTTTCGTGTTTCAGCCAGCTGTTTCACAAACCAGGCTTTTATATTTCCATTCTTCCTATTATCCCACAACTCCTTCAATCCCCCTTCACCATTTATTGCTTTCATTTTATTTAATGATGCCTCCAATAGATCATATGCTACCGGTCGCCGGTTATCCGGATCCACAAAACTAAAATCCCAATTCTCACAACCCTGGTAAATATCAGGTATACCCGGGCAGGTAAACTTTAAAATTAATTGACTGATGGAATTCAAAAGGCCATGATCAATGATTTCATGTAGAAATGATCTGAAGCTTTTATAATATTCAGTTTCTTTATTTAAAATGGCATTTGTAAAACCTGTAATCGCCGCTTCATATTCCACATTCGGATCTGCCCAATCTGAATGCATCTTACCTTCTCTGCCTGCCTTTTCCAGGTAGGCTGTTAATCGCCCGGGAAAAGAATCGATATCACTTTCTACTAAAGGGAAATGTGCTAATACAGATTGATAAATAAAATATTCAACATTATTATCAGGCCATAACTGCTGTTTGAAATGTTCATTCATCAAATGCCATTCCTTCACTTTTGAAAACCATTTTTCAGGAATATCACTGATTACATTTAACCTGGCCCTGGCATCTTCGCCACGTTTAGTATCATGAGTTGCCGTTGCATTCATGGCAGCGGGCCACTGTTGATGCCTTTTCTTCATTTGATCATGAAATCCCGAAACAGGAATGCCAAATGCTGATGGAGCATCACCCACTTCGTTATGCACTATAAAACGATTGTATGTATACATCAATGTGTCTTCCACACCTTTGGCCATTAATGGCCCTGAAAATTGCATAGCTCTTGTAAAGAAATGAGATATGGCCTTGTTTAGTTCATCATCACCTTTTTCTGGAAGATCTATAAATACATGACTAAGTAATGCGACTTCTTTCTTTAAACCAGGATCGTGTTTCAATACGTCTTTAAAAGTTTGTTTCAATATCTCCTGTTCTTTATCCTTTAAAGGAAAAGTTTTGAAATAGAAACGATAAACCGGGCAATGAATTAACAGGGCTGACAATGCATTTTTGATTCTTGTTTGATCATAAGATTTTGTCCCCGTCAATCCAAATGCTGAAAATAATCGTACAAGATTATCTAATTCGCCCTGCATATGTTTTTCAAGGATCAGCGTTTTTTTCTCATAAACCTGCTTACCTACTACAGATGATAACCCGGTGAATGATTTATAAAAATCATTAAACTCCTTTTCGTTGGATTGACTGGTGAATAATTTATTAACGGTAGCTAAAAATTCATAACCTGTAGTGCCGGCAATGGACCAATTTTCAAGTTCTTCTTCTGCCTCCAATATCTTTTCTACAACCAGGTACTTATGCTTTCCAATATGTGTAGCTAAACTGTCCAGGTATTTACCCGGATCAAACAAGCCGTCAATATGATCAACCCTAACACCATCAATTACATCATCATCGCAGAGTTTTTTTAATAATGCATGATAAGCTGTAAAAACATTTTCATCCTGCATATTCATACAGATCAAACTATTCACTGTAAAAAATCTCCGGTATGAAATCCTGGTATCCGTTAGTTGCCAATGACAGGGTAAATAATATTGCCTATCTGATATGGATTGAATTTTCTTTTTATCTGTATTACCGACTTCAATGGATTGTGTAATGAAATCTTTTATATCCTGATCACTCATTAGGGATTTTAAAGCTGCTAATTTTTCTTCGTACTTTTCATGGGAAAATGGAGTAAGCTCAAAATCCTTCAGTGAATCAATCCAATCTTTCAATGCGGGTGGGGAACTATTTGCATTTAAAATAAGTGGATAAGAAAACAAATTTAATGGCCATGCATTTCCCAAATAATCTAAAAAAAATTTATGGTCTGCCAGCTTTAGGTGTAACTCCCCATTCTGTATTGTGTTTTCCAAATGATCACTCAAAAAGGGAACCATAATCTTTCCTTGCGTTTCCGGATTATCCCATTGTATATCAAAATAATTGGAATAACTGGAATGCTGTCCTTTCTCTAATACATCCATCAACCATTTGTTGCCAGTATGGTAGGCCATGTGATTCGGTACAAAATCCTGGATCCATCCCATACCCTTTTTTTTCAACAATCCAGATATATCGTATAATTCCTGAAGGGTGCCAACTTCCGGGTTGATGGATAAGGGATCTATTCCATCGTAACCATGTTCACTGCCCGGACCAGCCGAAAATATCGGTGAGGCATAAATCGTTTTTATCCCCATTCCGGATAAATATGGAATGATCTTCTTCAGCGCTTTAAATCCAAAACCTTTATGTAACTGCACCCGGTAAGTTACCAGTGGATCAAAAACTTGCGGCTTCATAATCTACATTTAAATCCATCTAAATATTTGAAATCTCAGTTCAACAATTGTAAAACAATAATGGAGTGGCCTGGCAATTTAATATTGGCATTTGCACGGTATTGTATTCCTTGTTCAACAACAAGGTCTTTAGCCGTATTGATAACCTCCTGCCAGTGCCGGCCATACCTGGCCCGGGGAATCTTAAAATTAAGTTCTTCATTATGCGCATTAAACATGATATAAAAACTGTTATCTATGATCTTTTCGCCTAGTGGACCGACAGTATGTATTCCATGTCCATTTAAGAATACGCCTAATGATTTTGCATAATCATGATCCCAGCTCTCATCGGGCATTTCTTTTCCTTCGGGTACAAACCATGCTATATCCTCAACCCCTATTCCTTTAATGGGCTGACCCATGAACCACCCGCGCCGGTTAAATACCGGATGATTTCTGGTAAAATGAATCATCTTTTGTGTAAAAGCTAGTAAAGCCTTGTCTGCATTCTCCCAATTGATCCAGCTTATCTCATTATCCTGGCAATACGCATTGTTATTCCCCTGTTGCGTTCTACCTAATTCATCACCTGCCACCAGCATAGGAACTCCCTGCGATAAAAACAGGGTGGTTAAAAAATTTCTTTTCTGCCGGTTTCTGAGTTCGTTTATCACCTTACTTTCCGTCGGACCTTCCTCACCACAATTCCAGGAACGGTTATGAGATTCGCCATCTTTATTATTCTCACCATTGGCTTCATTATGTTTTTCATTGTATGAAACCAGGTCGTGAAGCGTAAAGCCATCATGAGCGGTTACGAAATTTATACTTGCTGTTGGTTGCCGGTAATCGTTTCGGTAAAGATCAGAACTGCCCGTAAACCTTTCTGCAAACTCACCCAGCATACTATGTGCTCCCCGCCAGTAATCACGAATACAATCACGATATTTTCCATTCCATTCAGCCCAGCCAGGGGGAAATTTACCAACCTGGTAACCACCTTCACCAATATCCCAGGGTTCAGCAATCAGTTTAACCTGTGAGATAACCGGATCCTGGTGAATAATATCAAAAAAAGATCCCAGCCGGTCCACAGCATGTAACTCACGGGCAAGTGCAGACGCAAGATCAAAACGAAATCCATCCACATGCATTTCCTGGATCCAATACCTTAGACTATCCATGATCAGCCGCAGTACATTAGGGCTCATCGCATTTAAAGTATTTCCTGTTCCGGTATAATCCATATAATATTGTTTATTCCTGGACAGCCGGTAATACGTTGAATTATCAATGCCCCGGAATGAAAGAGTTGGACCCAGTTGATTGCCTTCAGCGGTATGATTATAAACAACATCAAGGATCACCTCAATTCCTGCCCTGTGCAATTCTTTCACCATATGCTTGAATTCAGAAACCTGTGCGCCTCCATTGTTTTTTGCATAACGTACATCGGGTGCAAAAAATCCAATAGTATTATATCCCCAGTAATTAGTTAAGCCGGAATCTTTTAAATGACGGTCTACCGCAAAATGATGTACCGGCATTAATTCTATGGCATTTACGCCAAGTTTTTGAAAATATTCAATCATCACCGGGTGTGCTATCGCCTCATACGTTCCACGAATTTCTTCAGGAATTTCCGGATGCATTTGTGTAAGGCCTTTTACATGGGCTTCATAAATAATGTATTTGTGGTAGGGAATTTTAGGTGCTTTTACTCCCTCCCAATCATAGTTTGGATCTATAATTATTGATTTGGGTATAAAATGGGCACTGTCTTTCTTGCTAAAACTTAAGTCACCCAATTCATTTCCCAATTCGTATCCAAAAAGTGAATCATGCCAGGAGATGGTTCCGGATATGGCTTTTGCATAGGGATCAATTAATAGTTTATTTGGATTAAAACGAAATCCGTTTCTTGGATCAAATGGCCCATGAACCCGGTAACCATATAACTGCCCTGGTTTTAAACCCGGAACATATACATGCCATACATGGTGATCTCTTTCTTTAATGGGAATTTTTACCGTTTCAGATGAATCCTTTTCTTCTGTAAATAAACAGAGATCAATACTCTCTGCGTTTTCTGAAAAAATGGCAAAATTAACTCCCTGTCCATCCCAGGTTGCACCAAGAGGATAAGGGCTTCCAGGGTAAATATTAATATCCATTCAATATTATTTAAGTTTTCCGGAGATGATTTTCCTTATAAAAATTACCCTACGTAATTTTTTAATAATCGTAACCATGATGGGTTATGCCAACAAGGAATGTATTCAATATCTCTGCCATTGAAATTACGACAACCATCCTCCGTATAATCCAATAGTATTCAAATGCATCAACTAACAATAGTTTAAAAAGGAATAATTATAGTTGCTTCCAATAAATCGATATGGTTATTTTAATAATTAAAAGTTATTGTGACATATTGAATATTGCTGCAGGTTTGACCTAAAACAAAAAACCCCAACATTTTGTGCTGAGGTTGTTACGTGGTGTGGGCCGGGATCGAACCGGCGACACAAGGATTTTCAGTCCTTTGCTCTACCGACTGAGCTACCGCACCATCCTTTTTATATTCGGGGCAGCAAAAATAGGCGTTTCTGTTTTAAATCTAAAATCTAAATGGCTTTAAAAAAACCGGGAAATCAGTTACCATAAACATTTAAAAACTTGATGCGCATAATCTTTAATTGTTCCCAACTGAATTCTCCATCAGCCAATTCTTTTTGTGCAACCTGCAGAGAAGATGTTTCACAACTTTTAAAATAATCTAAAATATCTTCCTGTTCATATTCCTCCAGCATTTCCTCAATAGCATAATCCAGGTTTAATCTGGTGCCACTTGCTGTTATTGTTTCTATTTCTTCCAACAATGCATCCAGCCGCATATCCTTGCTTTTTGCAATGTTTTCTAATGGCATCTTTTTATCGGTTTGCTGAATGATGAAAACCTTTAAACCACTTTTATTCACCACGCTCTTCATCACAAAATCATCCGGCTTTTCAATCTTATTGTCCGCTACATAACGGGCTATCAACTCTACAAAGGGTTTGCCATAACGCATGGCCTTACCTTTACTTACACCCTGGCATTTTTCCAGCTCGTCAGTTGTTGTAGGATACATAGTGGCCATATCCTGTAATGAGCTTTCCAGGAATAATACAAATGGAGGCAATGTTTTTTTCTTTGCTTCTTTTTGCCTGAGATCTTTTAGCATCTCAAACAATGGCTCATCCAATGCTACTGTTGGCGCGGCTGATTCAGCATTTTCTTCATCATCCAGGTTTGCTTCTTTATACAGGTTGTTTAAAATGATCGTAAATGGTTTCGGTTTTTTTAGAAACTCATTTCCCTTTTTGGTGAATTTCAACACGCCATACTCTTCAATATCTTTTTTAATCAATCCTTCTAACATTAATTGCCTGATCAGCGAATTCCAGAAATGTTCGTCTTTAGCTTTACCCGATCCAAATACAGGTAAGGTTTCATGCCTGTACATTTTTATCTGTGGCGTAAGTTTTCCTACTAAAACTTGAACGGTATATTCTGTAACAAATCCTTCCTTTAGTGCTTTTATTGCCTTTAGCGCTAAGACGACTTCTGCTTTGGCCTCTACTTTTTCTTTGGGGTTTTTACAATTATCACAACTGCCACAATTCTGCTGCTCATATTCTTCCCCAAAATAACTCATCAGCACCTTTCTCCTGCAAACACCGGTTTCAGCATATCCTACGGTTTCATTGATCAACTGTGCACCCACTTCTCGTTCACTCAATGGCTTATCCCGCATCAGGTGTTCCAATTTAGAAACATCTTTATGAGAATAATATAACAGGCATTTCCCTTCTAACCCATCACGACCTGCACGCCCGGTTTCCTGGTAAAAGTTCTCAATCGATTTGGGAATATTATAATGAATAACAAAACGGATATCCGGCTTATCGATCCCCATTCCAAAAGCAATGGTCGCAACTATTACCTGCACCTCTTCATTCAGAAACTGATCCTGTCTTTTAGAACGCAACTTGCTGTCTAACCCTGCATGATAAGCCACTGCCTTAATTCCATTAGCCATTAAAGTCATAGCCAACTCCTCGGTGGTTTTCCGGTTCAAAGTATAAATGATACCGCTGTTGTTCTTCATCCCTTTTATGAAACGGACTATACTCTCTTCTGTCTGATCTTTTTTTATTTTAGGTAATACTTCGTAATAAAGGTTGGGTCTGTTAAATGATGACATGTAAATTTCAGGCGATCTCAACCCCAAATTTCTGACAATATCACTTTGAACTTTTGGAGTAGCTGTTGCCGTTAAAGCTATTACAGGAATTTTTGTATTTATTTTATCCATCATTTCCCGCAAACGGCGGTATTCAGGACGAAAATCATGTCCCCATTCAGAAATACAATGTGCTTCATCCACAGCAAAAAAAGAAAGCTTCAAATCCTTGAAAAAATCCAGGTTTTCCTGTTTAGTTAACGTTTCGGGAGCCACATACAGTAATTTAGTTTTCCCGCTAAGCAGGTCATCATGCACCGCTTTGGTTTCCTTTTTGTTCAATGTTGAATTAAGGAAATGGGCTATATGGTCTTTACTGCTATACACTCTTATCAGGTCAACCTGGTTTTTCATTAGTGCAATCAATGGAGAAACCACAATGGCGACTCCCTCGCTTACTAAAGCCGGTAATTGGTAACAAAGACTTTTACCTCCGCCTGTCGGCATAATCACAAAAGTGTCTTTTCCCATTAAAACAGCTTCAATGATTTTTTCCTGGCTGTCTTTAAATTTATTAAAACCGAAATGTTCCTGGACTAATTGATGCAGGTCTAATTTGTTTTTAAAAGGACCGTTGTCTTTTGCAGTTCCTGCTTTTTTAGGTGTTGTTTTGGCCCTTTTTGGAGTTGGAGTTGTAGTTATTGCCATTTTCTCAAAAATTTTCCTTGCACGCTTGCATTTTAGTGTCCATATAATTTTTTCTTTTTGGAGTTAAGCCTTATCAATTAAAATATAATTGCTACTATTTGGGTGGTGAAAGATTCATTTCTCTTAATCGTTTCGCCTTAGATGTGATAAGCCTTAACCGGTTCCTGTTCTGGGTTGCGAATTTACGAAACGGGCAGCTTAATCAGAAGGTTTGAAAAGGTTAAATTTATCCCCCAAATTTGCTTTGAAATTAAACCCTAATTTTGCCGCTTTGAAACAGGGAATGAACATACAGCAGATTGCCAGGCAAACTATTTTACAAGAAGCAGATTCCATTCGGCAGCTATTGGAATATATTGATATTGATTTTGAAAAGGCCATAGAGGTTATTTCATCTTGTAAAGGAAGAGTTGTAATCAGTGGAATTGGTAAAAGCGCCATTATTGCTCAAAAAATCGTGGCTACATTAAACAGTACAGGTACGCCCGCAATTTTTATGCATGCCGCAGACGCTATTCATGGAGATCTTGGCGTAGTAAGGCAGGAAGATGTTGTGATCATCATTAGTAAAAGCGGGGAAAGTCCTGAAATAAAAGTATTGGTTCCTTTGGTTAAAAATTTTGGCAACCCCCTTATTGCGATCGTTGGCAATAAAACCTCCTACCTTGCATCAAGGGCAGATTATGTACTAAACACAACAGTAAGCCAGGAAGCCTGCCCCCATAATTTGGCTCCCACTTGCAGCACTACCGCCCAATTGGTAATGGGCGACGCCATTTCAATCTGTTTGATGGAATTAAAGGGTTTCAGCAGTGATGATTTTGCTAAATTTCATCCGGGTGGTACGCTGGGGAAAAAACTTTACATGAGGGTTTATGATTTGTATACCCAAAATGAAAAGCCTGCTGTATATGCAAACCAAAAACTGAAAGAAGTGATTATTGAAATATCACAAAAAAGGTTGGGTGTAACGGCAGTTATTGACCCGGAAAACAAAGTGATTGGCATAATTACAGACGGAGATATCCGGCGCATGATGGAAAAAGATTTTTCCCTGACCGAAATGCATGCAAGTGAAATCATGAATCACCACCCCAAAACGATAGAAGCCGAACAACTGGCGGTATCTGCGCTGGAAGCTATGCGTAATTTTGAGATCACCCAATTAGTGGTGGTAAAAAATAATCAATACGAAGGGATTATACACCTGCATGATTTGATAAGAGAAGGTCTGATATAAAAAAAAGAACATGTCAACAGCAAAAAAGAAAGGTTCAAAATATGTGGCAATTATGGCCGGCGGTATTGGAAGCCGTTTCTGGCCAATGAGCCGCACAAAATTTCCCAAGCAATTCCTGGATATCCTGGGAACAGGCAGAACCTTGATTCAACAAACATTTGACCGCTATAGTAAAGTGGTTGACGCGGAAAATATTTTTGTTATCACCTCGGAAGAATATATTCCGATTGTTAAAGAACAATTGCCGGCAATTCCCCATGAAAATATTATTGGCGAACCTTTTCGAAAAAATACTGCGCCCTGCATTGCATATATTTCATTCAAGCTATCCCAAAAAGATCCTGAAGCCTGTATGGTTGTGGCACCGTCAGATAACCTTGTGATGGACAATGTGGAATTTGTGAAAATGGTTGATAAAGGATTCGATTTTGTATGTCATATCAATTCCTTAGTTACGCTGGGCATGAAGCCCACCTATCCCAATACCGGTTATGGTTATATACAACACGATTCCCTTGAAGCAGCTTCGGGCGTCTTTAAAGTAAAAACGTTTACTGAAAAGCCAAACCTGGAGCTGGCAAAAACCTTTATAGAGAGCGGTGATTTTTTATGGAATGCCGGCATATTTATCTGGAAGGTGAAAAATGTTCTTGCAGCATTCGAGAAATTTTTACCAGAAATGTATGAAGCATTTTCAGCAGATAAAGACAAGTTTAATACTTCTGAAGAAAAGGCAGCGATAGAACAAATCTACCCCCAATGCGCAAGTATCTCTATTGATTTTGGAATTATGGAAAAGGCCGACAACGTCTATGTAATTCCCGCATCTTTTGGATGGAGTGATCTTGGAACATGGAACAGCGCATGGGACAGTATGGAAAAAGACAACCAGGGAAACGCGGTGGCAGGCAAACATGTATTATTGATGGATACCAACCGCTCTGTTGTGCATGTTCCTGACAAAAAAATGGTTGTCCTACAGGGCCTCGATGATTTTATAGTTTCCGATACACCAGATGTTTTACTGGTTTGTAAAAAAGAAAAAGAACAGGATATCAAAGAATTTGTAGCCGAAATAAAAAGAAATAAAGGCGATAAGTTTTTATAATAATAATCCTGTTAATACCGGGTTATTTACTGGATATCATCTACTGTAACGCATCATTGGTTAAATTGAATAAAAAACATCAATTGTATGGCCTCACCGATAGCCTTGCAGAATATACTGTTCATCGATATTGAAACGGTTTCCCAGCATCCGGCTTACGATCAAATGTCGCCGGAATGGAAACAATTATGGGATCATAAAAGTCAGTTCCTGTCCAGGAATAATGAATTCAATGACGCCTCCGCTATTTATGAAAAGGCGGGCATATATGCAGAATTCGGAAAAATTATTTGTATCAGTTGCGGAATTATCCAGGGCATAGGAACTGAAAAAAAAATCAGTTTAAAATCTTTTTATGGGGATGATGAAAATGATTTGTTAATCCGTTTTTCAGAAATGTTGGGCAGGTGGGCCTGCGATACAGGTAAATTCCTATGCGCTCATAACGGAAAAGAATTTGATTATCCTTATTTATGCCGAAGGCTGATCATAAATAACTTACCCATACCCGGTATACTGCAATTGTCCGGGAAAAAACCCTGGGAGGTTCCACACCTTGATACGATGGAAATGTGGAAGTTTGGCGATTATAAAAATTTTACGAGCCTGGCCTTGCTGGCTCATACTTTGGGAATTTCAACTCCGAAAGATGATATTGACGGAAGCATGGTTGGGAAAACTTACTGGAAAGATAAAAACCTGCAACGCATTGTTGTTTATTGTCAGAAAGATGTAATAACCGTTGCCCAGGTATACCTGAAATTAAACCAGGAAAGTTTGATTCACCAGGAAAATGTGGGTATTAAAGATTAAATATTATGGCCCGTACTAATTATAGCTCCGGAGTTAAGTGGGAGGCCCTAGTCGGCTACAGTCGCGCAGTTAAGGTTGGCTCTCTGATCGAAGTAACCGGAACTGTTGCAGTGAATGATAATGGAGAAATTGTCGGCGAAAATAACGCTTACGAGCAAACGCGATTTATTCTTCAGAAAATTGAAAGAATATTAATTGAAGCTGGTGCCGGATTAGATTCGGTTATCCGGACAAGAATGTTTGTAACGGACATCTCGCAATGGCAGGAGTATGGAAGAGCGCATAATGAATTCTTCAAAATCATAAGGCCTTGCACCAGTATGATAGAAATCAGCAGGCTAATCTCACCTCAATGCATAATCGAAATTGAAGCCACCGCAGTTGTGGATGAATCATGATATAATTTACTTAGCCGGAAGTATAAACTCCAAAGCCTCTTTCAGTAATTCAATTTTCATCGGCGCTTCCTTTTCTATTTTTAATATTTCATCGTCCACATGTACATGTGTACCATCCCAACTAATAGAAACAGATTTTGCTTTGATGGTTTGAAATCTAAAACTTTCATTATGACCATTAATCACTTCCAATATATAATCTGCAAACTTATCTTTTTCCGATTCCAGGACAATTACAACTTCCAGCTCTCCATCCCCGGGATCAGCATCCGGCGAAAGGCATAAATTAGGGCCCATAGTCCTGGTATTCATAACCTCCGCCAATAAAAATTTACCGGAATGATCTTTTCCATCAATTTCAAGATGACAGTAACGCGGTTTGTAGGAAAGGATTAACCGATGCATAAGCTTCAAAGCGAATTTTAATTTTTTTGCCGGGTCCTCAATTTCTTCTTCTTTGTTTTGCTTTTTCATTTCCATCATCAGGTAAGGGAAAATGCCGTAACCGAAAGACTCCAAAAAAAACATGGTTTTATCGCCACCTGTTAATCGACCCACATCAAATTTTTTAATCCGCGTTTTTTTCCAGGAGCTTATGATTTCTTTGGTTTCCCCGGTAACACCGAGTGTTTTGGCAATATTATTAGCGGTTCCTAAAGGCAGTACTGCAATTGGCCAGTGTTTTTCAATTCTTTTACGGGAAAGCAACCTTTCTGCAATATCCCTCACTGTTCCATCACCACCAGCTACTATTATAAAATCAGTTTCAGGTTCAACATCAAACCAATCCTTTTTCTTTGTGGATGAATATCTACATTCATATCCTTCGTTATTGATCATTGAGGTCAAATTCTTTTTATCATGTTCCTCATCACCGGCACCGGGGTTGTGAAACAGCTTGGCTATTTTCATTTCTTATGTTTAAGTAAAAGGAAATATAGATATAAAAATGTACCAAACTTTAACTGCTGGCATGATAATGTGGAAAGTTTGATTATGAGAATACTGATAACAAATGATGACGGCATTTACAGCCCGGGTATTGCTGCGCTGGCAAGGGTCGCAACAAAATTTGGAGAAGTCCGCGTGGTAGCCCCGGATGTTGAACAATCCTCCATGGGACACGCTATTACTGCCTCCCGACCTTTGTCCTATAAAAAATCCCCTATTCATTTTGAAGGCATCCACGCCTTCCGGGTTAACGGAACGCCTGCTGATTGTGTGGCATTGGGAACTCATTTATGGGCTAAAACAGATGTAGTTCTATCTGGCATCAACATGGGCCCAAATCTTGGAAATTCAATGTGGCACTCAGGTACACTGGCGGCCGCCAAACAAGCGGTATTACTGGGAATAAAAGGTATTGCATTCAGTACACCTGTAGGAAAAGATGAACCAGATTTTGAAAGTCTTGCATCTTATGTGGAAAAAACTCTTGAACTGCTACTTGAAAATGATGCCCTGGCATTATACAATGTGAATCTCCCCATGAATCCCCGTGGTATCAAATGGACCCGACAGTCTGTAAGATTGTATGATGGAAAAATAGTTCCTGGTATTGATCCGATGGGTCGCAAACATTATTGGTATACAGTAACACCCCTTGAACCCGCAGAAGAAGGAACAGATCGTTGGGCAGTGGAACATGATTTTGTTTCTATCACTCCTTTACGTCTCGATCTCACCAATGAAAAAGCATTATCAGCTGCATTGAAATCAATGCCTGCATAATGACTGGCACTGCATCCTGTTCTCTTTTTCAGGAATACACCATTGTCTGAAAAATTATCCTGAATTTTACCTGCATAATTTCTTTATATGCAACCCAGCTTCCAATCTAAATTACCAGATGCCGGTACTACAATTTTTACGGTGATGAGTAGCCTGGCCGCTAAATATGATGCTGTAAACCTGGGCCAGGGATTCCCGGATTTTGCTATGAGTGAAGAACTGATCAGTTTGGTAAATGCCGCTATGCAAAATAACTATAACCAGTATACGCATATGTATGGTTATCCGCTACTCAGAGATATGCTTGCAGAAAAAATAAAACTGCTATATGAAACCTCTATAGATCCAGAAACACAGATAACAATAACTCCCGGGGGGACATATGCTATCTATACCGCTTTAACTGCCACACTGCAACCGGGCGATGAGGTGATCATGTTTGAGCCGGCATATGATTGTTACCTCCCTACGATAAAATTAAATGGAGCCGTTCCTGTTTTAATAGGATTACAATTTCCGGACTATTCAATCAATTGGGATGAGGTTCGTAACAGGGTTAATGCAAAAACAAAAATGATCATTCTGAATTCACCACACAATCCTACAGGAGCCGTGTTGAATGAAGAGGATATCATCCGGTTGAAAGAACTGGTAAAGGACACGGACATCATTATTTTAAGTGATGAAGTGTATGAGCATGTTATATTTGATGATAAAAAACATTTGAGCATGCTGCGTTACCCTGAACTCTTATCGCGCAGCTTTATATGTTTTTCCTTTGGCAAAGTTTATCATTGTACAGGATGGAAAACGGGATATTGCATTTCCGCTCCGCAACTAATGAATGAATTTAGAAAAGTTCACCAGTTTAATGCATTTACTACGCATACGCCCACACAGGTTGCCCTGGCGCATTATTTAAAGAAGCCTGAACATTATATGACGCTAAACGCATTTCTACAGGAAAAAAGGGATTTCTTTTCCGACCTCATGAAAGAAACCAAATTCAAAGCGCTCCCTAGTTTTGGAAGTTATTTTCAAATATATGATTACCGGTTGATCAGCAATGAACCGGACCATGAATTTGCAAAAAGACTTACCCGCGAATATGGCGTGGCCACCATTCCTGTCTCCGCATTTTATCAATCAGGGGAAGATCATAAAGTGATCCGTTTTTGTTTTGCAAAAAAAGAAGAAACCTTAAAAAAAGCTGTTGAAAAATTAATGCAGCTTTAAGTCTCAAATAAATCCTTTGAATCTTTGGCCCCAGAATTAAAGCTTCCGGAAAATACTATTATAAAATTAATTTGGAATTACTTTAATCGTATATTTGCGATATACGTTTTATATACTATGGCATTTAATAAGAAAGAATCGTTTAATATCAAAGAACAAGAGCTGGCAGATTTTGCCAAAGCAATGAGCCACCCTGCAAGAATTGCTATTTTAAAGATATTAGCCCAAAGAAATGAATGCATTTGTGGCGATATCGTTAATGAGCTGCCTTTAGCGCAATCAACCGTTTCACAACACCTGAAGGAATTAAAAAATGCAGGTTTAATCAGTGGTACTATTGACGGACCCCGGTCATGTTATTGTATTAATTGGAAAGCCTTTGAAAAATTCAATGCCGGAATGAACAGTCTTTTTGATTCCCTTAAAATAAAAAATGAAAAAGCCTGCTGCTAACCCATAATCAAAAAATACTAAAAAATAGAATTATGCAAAACGAAAATCAATTAAAAGAAATAGTGAAAGAAAAATATGGTGAAATAGCCAACCAATCACTACAACAAAATTTAAGTTCCTGTTGTGGTGCTACCAGCTGCGGCGATGATATGTACAGTATTATGGCAGATGATTATTCAAAACTTGAAGGCTATAATCCCGATGCTGATCTCGGACTAGGATGTGGTATTCCCACAGAGTTTGCATTTATGAAGGAAGGTGATACGGTCATTGATCTGGGGAGTGGTGCTGGTAATGATGCATTTGTCGCCCGTCGTTTTGTAGGAGAGGCTGGCAAAGTAATCGGAATCGACTTTACAGAAAGCATGATCCATAAAGCAAGGGAGAATGCAGAAAAAACCGGTTTTAATAATATTGAATTCCGCCAGGGCGATATTGAAAACATGCCAGTAACTTCAAACAAAGCAGATGTTATCTTAAGCAATTGCGTATTAAACCTGGTACCGAATAAACATAAAGTGTTCAGTGAAATTTACCGGGTGTTAAAGCCGGGGGCTCATTTCTCCATTTCAGACATTGTTTTGGATGGCGAATTACCAAATGATCTGAAGCAAGCTGCAGAAATGTATGCGGGATGTGTTTCAGGAGCTATACAAAAAAAGAATTACCTGGATATTATTAAAGAAGCTGGATTTGAAGATATTAAAATTCAAAAGGAAAAAAAGATCCATATTCCGGAAGAGATACTGTCACAATTTCTTTCACCTGAAGATGTAAAACTGGTAAATCAAAAAACAGGTATTTACAGTATCACCGTGTTTGCCAAAAAACCATCAAAGGATGATCGTAATTGTTGCGAACCAGCCAGTGGCTGTTGCTAAAACGTTTTGTCATGAAACTTGTTCAATTAAATAACAGCAGGGAAAAGGAATCGGTTTTACAAATGTTGCGCGATAATAATTTGCCTGCTGATGACCTCGGGGAAAATACTCTTTTGTTTGGATTTATGGATAATGAGTCATTAATGGGAACGGCTGGGTTGGAAATTTTTGACAGCTGCGCTTTGGTTAGGAGTGTTAGTATGCAAAAATCACTACAGGGCCAGGGGTTAGGAAAAAATTTATATTTATGATCTGGAAAAAATTGCAGTAACTCACAACATTCAATGTCTCTATTTGCTCACCACTACTGCTGAAGGATTTTTCAGTAAGCAGGGCTTTATTACAAAATAAAAGAAAGGATATACCTCAATCAATTAAGGCAATTACAGAATTTAGCAGCACATGTCCCGCGTCAGCCATTGTAATGCAAAAATTATTAACGCAGGCAAATGATAACTGAATGGCATAAGAACAATATGCGTGAAGCGGAATCTGAGAACACAGACATATTATTTATCGAATTCAACATTTATAAAAGGTAGTAACCGAATGAAATAAAGTATTTTGCTTTTCAAAAAGCCTTGATCATTCCGGATAAATTTTACAATCTCTATATATTACTTGCCATCCTGCTTGCAATTTCCGGATTGTTTGTGCCCCTGATGGATAATGATGCCGCTCATCATGCCAATATAGCATTAAGGATGTATCTGACCGGTGATTATGTTACACTTGCTGACCATGCAGGAGATTACCTGGATAAACCACATTTACATTTTTGGTTGGCAGCCGGTAGCTATCATTTATTTGGTGCAAATGAATTTGCCTATAAACTCCCATCTTTATTATTTAGCATCTTAGGTGTTTACTCCACCTACAAGCTGGGGAGTTTATTGTATAATCAACAAACAGGAAAACTGGCAGCCCTGATTTTAGTTACTTCCTTTTCATTTTTCCTGGCTATGAATGATGTACGTATGGATGCCATACTCACGGCCTGCATCATTTTTACAACCTGGCAGGGAATTGCCTGGGTCAACAAGAAAAATTTAAGCAGTATCCTGTTACTGGCTTTGGGAGCCGCCCTGGGCTTTTGCACCAAGGGCCATATAGCCTTGTTTGTTCCCGCACTGAGCATTTTTCTATACATCCTGTATAAAAAAAATTGGCCAACATTTTATCATTGGCATATCCTTATATTCTGTGTGGCCTTTCTCATATTTATATCACCTGTTCTTTATTCTTATTACTTACAATTTGACTTACACCCTGAAAAGGTTATCAGGGGTGAATCGGGTCGTTCAGGAGTTGCATTTATTTTATGGAACCAAAATATTGAAAGACTTTCAGGAGAAAAATTCAGCAGTAAGGCTTCAGGGGACCGGTTATTTTTCTTTCACACTTACTTATGGGCTTTTGCGCCATGGAGCATTATAGCTTATATAGCCCTTTTTACACGTTTAAAAAATATACGCCACAAAAAATATGAATGGGTAACTGCAGGAACCATTTTATTATTTTCAATCCTGATAACTTTTGCTGGTTTTAAACTTCCTCATTACCTGAATGTGATCCTGCCTGTATCATCATTATTAGTGGCAGCATTCCTGATAAATAACAGTCAACGCCCCTGGATGAAATATTTATTGATTACTCAATATATCGTATGCGCTTTAGCGTTAGTATTGCTAATCTTTATTAATTTTTGGGCTTTTACACCCGTTAATTACTGGGTTACTGCGGGTTTTATTTTACTGTTGCTATTGTCCATATATATTATAATCCACCAAAAACAACCCTTACAAAAATTAATTACTGTTTCAGTACTGGGGTTTTTTATGATCTTTTACCTGTTCAATCTGAATTTTTATCCTGCCTTATTAAAATACCAGGCAGGTAATGAACTTGCCGTTTTAACTAATAAAAAAATAAATGCATCAAACGTGTTTTACTGGCCGGGCGTTTACAGTTCTTCCTATGATTTTTATTCTGCTGAATTAAGAAAAGAATACGATTCAACCAGGACCAGGCTGCCTTCACCAGCCTGGATCATGATTCATCGAACAAACCTGGAAAAATTTACAAAAAGTGGATTACCGGTATATGAAATTACTGCCCACCCTGATTATGAAATAACAAGATTGAAAATGAGTTTCATTAACCCACGTACAAGAAAGGATAAATTAAATGAACTTCTCTTAATCAGGGTAAATTAATATTATAAACCGCCTGCAGCACTAATCTCCATCATGCGTTGTATTGGTTTTAGAGCTGCCTTTCTTAAATCTTCATCCATATTTATATCAGGTAGTTCATATTCCATACAGAGATAAATTTTTTCCAGTGTATTTCTTTTCATGTGCGGACAATCATTACAGGCACAACTGTTATCGGGAGGTGCAGGTATAAATGTTTTTTGGGGTGATTGCTTCATCATCTGGTGGAGGATGCCAGCCTCAGTGGCCACAATAAACTCCCTGGTATCATCCTTCTGTGTATATTTTAATAATCCGGTTGTTGACCCGATATAATCTGCCATGCGGAGAATAGGTTCTTCGCACTCTGGATGTGCAATAAGTTTAGCATCAGGATGACGCACTTTTAATTTAGAAATTTTTTCCAAACTAAAAATTTCATGCACCATACAGGCCCCATTCCATAATAGCATATCCCTTCCCGTTACCTTATTGATGTACGCTCCAAGGTTTTTATCCGGGGCAAAAATAATAGGTTGGGTTTCAGGAAAACTTTCAACAATCAATTTTGCATTACTGCTGGTGCAGATAACATCACTCAAAGCCTTGATACCGGCACTACAATTGATATATGAAACCACCACATGATCGGGGTGCTGTTCCCTGAATTTTTTAAACAATGGCGGTGGACAGGAATCACTCAAAGAACAGCCTGCTTTCAAATCCGGTATAACCACTTTTTTTGTGGGGTTTAAAATTTTTGCAGTTTCGGCCATGAAGTGAACGCCGGCAAAAACGATCATGTCCGCATTCGTTTGCTCAGCCTGTTGTGCCAGACCCAGGCTATCGCCAATATAATCCGCCACATCCTGGATATCCGGTTCCTGGTAATAGTGCGCCAGTATCACCGCGTTTTTTTCCTTTTTCAATCTTTCAATTGCGGTAAAAAGATCCAGCGTGGGATCAATATCAAGGTCCATGAAACCAATAGCCTCAATCTGGCTTTTGGCATTTTGAAAAACTTCCGGAGATGTCTCTGTGTTCATGTTGCTAAAACTTTTTGAGAGGGTGTGCAATGTATTTTCTTTCCAGGCAACAATTTTAATTTTTTTTTCTTCAATGATACCGGCCTATATAATAACCCTAATATATTTTTATAAGAAAAAGCATATTATTATTACGGCTGTGAATTGGTGGATAATTATCCTGTTTTTATTTGGCAAAGTTAAATACAGTTCTTTATCCACACATAAATAGAACTAATTAACAATCCATTTCCCCGTCATTATTGAATTTTGAATAACTTTTCACCATGGTGTGTACAATCCATTAACAAAAAGTCTTTAAAGATTACAGAAAAGATAATGTTAATTGTTTCCGCATAATATGGAGTTAACTAACAAGGAAAAAATAAATCTGGCAGGTGATTAAACTTAACAGCTAATGGTTAACCTGGATGTCAACGTTCCACGCAGGGTTACCCACAATGTTTTAAACCCATTGACACAGCTATGTGGGAAAAATTAATGAGATGTAGAATAAAGCCATACAGGTTAACTCTTATAAACCATTCAATCCTCAAAAATAAAAAGCTATAATTTTACGATTCTCACTAAAAGAAACCAAATATGAAAAAATTAAAATGGTTATTGCTTGTTATTGCTTTTAGCCCATTCTCTTTTCTGTTTGCCAACGAAGGCATGTGGTTACCCCTGCTTTTGGAAAGTATGAATGAAAAAGAGATGAAGAGTATGGGAATGAAAATAAGTGCTAAGGATATCTATAATATAAATAATGGTAGTTTAAAAGATGCTATTGTAAGTTTCGGAGGATTCTGCACCGGTGAAGTGATTTCGGAAAAGGGTTTGATTCTTACCAATCACCATTGTGGTTATAGCGCTATTCAAAGTCATTCCACGGTTGAACATAATTTTCTAGAAACCGGTTTCTGGGCTATGAACCATGGACAGGAATTACCCAATGCGGGGTTATTCGCCACATTTATTGTACGTATGGAAGATGTGAGTAACGCCGCATTAAAAGGGGTTACAGAAAATATGGATGAAAAAACCCGTCAGTCTGTGATTGATAAAAACCTGGCACAGATCAGGGCTGCTGCTAAAAAGAATGATTGGGAAGATGTGATGATCCGTCCATTTTATGAAGGCAATAAATATTACCTGTTTATTACGGAAACCTATCGCGATGTACGGTTAGTTGGAGCACCCCCATCTTCAATCGGTAAGTTTGGTGCAGATACGGATAACTGGATGTGGCCTAGACATACCGGAGATTTTTCTGTATTTAGAATTTATGCTGATAAAAATAATCGCCCTGCGGAATATAGTGCATCAAACGTTCCACTCAAACCCAAAAAATCATTATCTATTTCTTTGGATGGTGTGGAGGAAGGAGATTTTACGATGGTATTTGGTTTTCCGGGTCGTACTTATCAATACCTGCCAGCCAGTGCTGTAAAACAACAGGCCGAAGTTTTAAACCCGGTAAAAATTAATATCCGCGATCAGGCATTAAAACAAATAGATGGTTTTATGCGCAATGATCCAAAAATTAAAATTCAATATGCATCCAAATTTGCGAGCACCGCCAATTACTGGAAGAAATGGATCGGTGAAAGCCAGGGATTGGAAAGGACCGGTGGCATTGAAAGGAAACTGGCCTATGAAAAAGAATTTCAAAAAAGAGTGGATGCTAATCCAGCCTTCAAACAAAAATATGGCAACGTATTGCCGGAGTTGAATAAGCTATATGCGGAGATGGAACCATTTGCCCTGGTGAGAGACAATTTTACTGAAGTTACCCGTAATACGGAGTTATTTACGGTTGTTGGGCTGATGAATACGCTTCACAGAACCTATAATAATAATGGAATTGCGGGGTACACGACTGAAAAAGAAAAAATCCTGAACAGGTTAAAAGGTTTTTATGCTGATTATAATGAAAAGGTTGATGAAGCTGTTTTTGGTGTGTTAATGGATACCTATTTTAAGAATGTGCCGGCTCAATTTATTGGAGACGAAGCCCTGGCCACCTGGAATAAGCAGGATGAATCTGGCGAAAAGCTGGCTGATTATATTTATAGCAAAACCCGCCTGACTGATGAATCCAAAATTAAAACATTGCTGGAAATGCCTGCTGATAACGCTATTGAACAATTGAGCCAGGATGAGGCCCTTCAGTTTGCCAATAGCCTGATTGCCAAATACAGCGAAACCATAACCGGAAAATTAAATGAACTGCAGTCATCCATCAATAATCTGCAGCGTATATATATGCAGGCCCAGCTTGATGTTTTTAAAGACAAAAGGTTTTACCCGGATGCCAACAGTACATTAAGATTAACTTATGGTAAGGCGAATAGTTATGAACCCAGGGATGCCGTGAAATATGAATTGTATACGGACCTGGATGGATTGATGGCAAAATATATTCCGGGGGATTATGAATTTGATGTTCCTGCCAGGCTGATCGAATTACACGAGGCTAAGGATTATGGCGTGTACGGTAAAAACGGGAAAATGCCTGTTTGTTTCATTGGATCAAATCATACCACAGGTGGCAACTCTGGCAGCCCGGCTTTGGATGCCTATGGTAACCTGGTGGGATTAAATTTTGACCGTGTTTGGGAAGGTACCATGAGTGATTATAGTTATGATGCCTCTATTTGCAGAAATATTATGGTTGATGCCCGTTTCATCTTATTTGTGATTGATAAGTTGGGTGGAGCTGGCCATTTGGTAAAAGAAATGAATCTTGTTCACCCTAAAAAAAATCAACCTAAGGCAAAAACGGCTAAATAGTCTCGCTTTAGGGGCTGAAAATCAATCCTCATGCTTGTTTAAGCGTTTGGGGTTGTTGTGTAATTACCCTATTTTTGCCATCCTTTTTTAAACCCTTTATATAATTATGTCAGTAATTCAAAGTATCCGGGATAAATATGCCAGGATATCCGTAGTCGCCATCGCATTGGCCCTTTTGGGATTTATTATGATGGATGCGTTTTCCGGTAGAAGTAACCTTTTTGGAGATAACGCTACTACCATTGGTAGTGTGGATGGAAACGATATTGATTATCTCGCGTTTGAACAAAAACTAAGGCAACAGGAAGCTTATCAGCAACAGCAGGGTTATCCGGTTGGATCCGCAAACCGCCAACAGTTATTAGAAAGTACCTGGAACCAGGAGATCAACCAGATATTATTAGAATCAGAATTTGAAAAATTAGGATTTGAAATAGGTAAAGGTGAACTGACGGATATGTTGTTTGGAAAAAATCCTCCACAGGACCTTGCCCAGCGGTTTACGGATCCCAATACCGGGATTTATGATGCAGCCCAGGCGCAGCAATTAATTAACCAGGTAAAAAACAGCCGGAACCAACAGGAGATAGACCAGTTGAATCAATACCTTGCCGGACTGGAATTTACCCGCAAAATGGAAAAATATTCCAGCTTATTAGGAAACTCCATACATTTTCCAAAATGGCTATTGGAAAAGCAGAATGCAGATGATGCTCAAATAGCCAACATATCCTATGTAGCCATACCTTATTCTTCCATTATGGATACTGCTGTTAAAGTTACGGATGCCGAGATTAAAGATTATATCAGCAAGCATAAAGAAGATTATCAGCAAAAAGAAAACCGCAGTATATCTTATGTAATGTTTGATGCTTCAGCTACCAGCGCAGACAGTGGCATTATTTTCCAGGAACTAACAGGTTTAAAAGAAGAATTTACTACCAGTGAGGATGCGGCTGTTTTTCTAAACCGATACGGAAGCGCAATAAAATATAATGATGGGTTTACCGGGCGTACACAAATGCAAACGGCTAACCAGCAAATGAGCATGCCCTATAAAGACAGTATTCTTAATTTAAACAGGGGTGAAGTTTACGGTCCATATGTTGACGGTAATTCTCATGTACTGGCAAAAATGATTGACATTAAAACCTTGCCCGATTCAGCCAGAGTTCGTCATATCCTTATTCAAACCATGGATCCGCAATCGGGAACTATGTTGCTGGATGATAGCACAGCGTCAAAAAGAGCAGACAGTATTCATACAGCCATAAGATCAGGTGCCAATTTTGAACAATTGGTATTGCAATATTCTAATGACCAGGGTAGCGTGGAGAAGGGGGGTGTGTATGAATTTTTTCCGCAGGGACAAATGGTAAAAACATTCAACGATTTTTCATTTGAAAATCCTGTAGGAACAAGCGGTGTAGTAAAAACAGAGTTTGGTTATCATATAGTGGAAGTGCTGGGTCATAAAGGTTCACAGCCATATTATAAGGTGGCTTATTTTGCCAAACCTATAGTACCCAGCAATGAAACTGAAAATGCGGTGAGTAATGCTGCCATACAATTTGCCGGTGACAGCCGCAACCTGGCTTCCTTTAATGCTAATTTTGATAAGCAATTAAAAGGCAAAGGCACTAATAAAATACTGGCCAGCAATATTGAACCGAATGCCTTTACGATTGAAGGCATTGGTACTTCGCGGGAACTGGTAAAGGAAATTTATAAAGCCGACAAAGGCGATGTTTTACAACCTATACGGGTAGACGATAAATATATAGTTGCTGCCATTACAGAAGTGAATGAAGAAGGCTTAGCCAGCCCATCCAGTGCAAGATCCCGTGTAGAGCCTGTACTTGTAAATCAAAAGAAAGCCGAATTAATAAAGAAAAAAATCGGAGCCATCAGTACGCTTGAAGCTGCTTCAACAGCATCAGGACAACCGATCCAAACGGCAGACAGCCTGAGATTAAATAATGCACAGAATCCGGCCCTGGGATTTGAAATGAAAGTTATAGGCGCGGCATTTAACCCGGCTAATAAAGGCAAAGTAATTCCTGAGGCTATTGAAGGGCAGTCGGGAGTATATATTGTACGGGTAGATAATGTTAGTGCAACTCCTGTTCAATCGGCAGATATTGATGCACAGCGCCGTAACCTGGAAATGCAAATGCGACAACAGATGATGTATCGGAATAACCCGGCAGATGTACTAAAGAAGGCAGCCGATATTGAGGATAACCGGGCTAAATTTTATTGATTATTTTAAAAAATGTGTTAAAGGCTGCCTGAAATATTCTTGCAGCCTTTTTTTATAACGTGGTTTAAAAACAATGCTCTTAGCGATTTTGTTATTTTTGTAAAGATTATTTTATGAGCGATCCCATAGTAAATAAAGTGGCGGAGAGTGGTTTAATAACTTTAAACCTGGAAAAATTTTTTCCGCAAGGTGAAAAATTGGTATTTGACCTGAAGGACTATTTATTTATGGGTATGATTTTGAAAGAAAAAGATTTCAGAGAATCCCTTAAAAAGATTGATTGGGGAATATATAGCGCCAAAAATGTAGCCATTACCTGTACTGCGGATGCCATTATACCTGTATGGGCTTATATGCTGGTAGCTTCCTACATACAACCTTATGCCGCGGATTTTATAATGGGTGATGAAATACAATTACACCGTTATTTATTTCAAAAAAACCTGTCTGCTATTAATCCTGGTGAATATAAAGATAAACGCGTGGTTATAAAAGGCTGTGGCGAAACCCCGATAGATGATTTTGCTTACGCGGAAATAACCAAAATACTCAGGCCACAGGTTAAAAGTATTATGTATGGGGAACCTTGCAGTACTGTTCCTATTTTTAAGCAATCACCTGTTAAATCAATTTGAAAAGGGTAAAAAATTACTGGCCTTGTTTTTGACTTATTACAATTTTTTATAACCCTGCTTCTGCCATTTAAACAACCGCTTATTACGTTTAAAATGAACTTAACATAATTGCAATTAATGATAAAGAATTTTACACTGGTAGTATTGGCAACTACTTTACTATTTATTAGTGGTTGTACAAACAGTGATCAACCGGCAGAAGATGTGCAGCCCGAAGAGCAAGTGGTTCCCGAACCTGTTGAAAAAATTTCAGATGTTGACCGGCTTCCTTTATGGCAAAATTATATGGAACAACAGTTTCCTGAATTTACTGAAGATCAGTTCAATGCCACTTATACGGTACCGTTAGAAACCTTTCAGCCTTACCCGGTCAATGAAAATGAATTTAACTTCTTTAAGCCTTACATGGCATACAATACAGATAGTACCCAAGCTATAGATATTTATAGTTACAGCTCTGTAATCAGCGAAAAAGGAGGTCAACGGGTATATATCAATGGTGGTCCGGATGCGCAGATAAACCTGGTGAACCTGGAAGAAAAGACATCTCAACGCCTTTTTTTTAGTGGTCCCATGCTTTCTTTTTGGGATGCGCAGTGGATAGACAGCAATAAAGTAATTGTTGCTGGTACAGAAGAAAAAACCCCGGTGTACTGGATCATAGATCTGAATCGTAAAAGCATGCAGTTGTATACAATGGAAGGAAAAGAAATGGATACATCCATCAGCAGAGAAGGCTTTTTACGTCGCAAAATGCCGGATATTATTATTCCTGATTAAAACCAACCCCTTTTTTTAAAAACGATTAACATTAATATAGGGATCAATAACATGGCTGCAACGGTAGAATAAAATGCAAGCGGTTGATGGGAAAAAGGGATCCTGTCAAAATTCATCCCGAAGATTCCACCAATTACGGTTGGGGGTGCCAGTAAGACGGTCACGATTGCCATTACTTTCATCACTTCGTTCATCCTGAGGTTAACATTATTGATATAAAGATCCTGCATGCTCATCATCACATCTCGATAGTTCTCACTCAGGTCATAAGCCTGCACAATATGATCGTAAACATCTTTGAAATATTTATTGGTACGTTCCTCCAGCAATTCATTTTCACTCCTGATAAATCCATTCGTCAGCTCCCGGACGGGGGCCAGATTTCTTTTTAAAACGATCAATTCCTTACGAACCTGGTTTATGCGTGCCAGCGATCTCTTTGAATGACGGCGGATAACTTCTTCTTCCAGGTCCTCGATCTGGTCCCCAATTTTTTCCATCACCACAAAATAATTATCAACGATAAGATCCAACAGGTTGTATAAAAGGTAGTCAGCACCTCTTTCCCGGATCTTGCTCCCGGGCATTTTTAACCGGTGTCTCAAAGGATTAAAAACATCACGGGAGGCATCCTCCTGGAAAGAGATCACGAAATCTTTTCCAAGGACAATGCTGATCTGTTCTACTTCAACTGATCTCCTTTCCGAATTGAAATAAAGCATATTCAACAGGCAAAACATAATGCCTTCCACTTCATCCATTTTGGGCCGCTGATGTATACTTAAAATATCCTCCACAACCAATGGATGTATTCCAAAATGTCCGGCAATAAGTTCCGTATCCGTTTTTCTTAATCCATTAATATTGATCCAGCTGATGCGGTTATTGTTTACATATGGGAGCGCTTCACTTACGTTTGACAGTTCTTTTTCAGCAAGTTCCTTTTGATTATAATCATAAACATAGATCTGTACTTCAGTAGCCTCTTCTCTTGTAGGAATTATCGTAGGATTAATGTGCAGGATCTCCTTGGTTCGCTGGGAACCGAAGATGGGCTGTATCAGCGATTTCAACATTTTATCCGGCCGGAGTTCTTTAAGCATGTAAATGGATGGTTAAATTATTTTTATCGGGAAGTTGAATTTATAATCCATTGTAATATTCCACCACATTCACATAATCAGCATCAGTTTTTCCTTCCATATCGCGCCGTTTTATGAAATCAGCAATTTCGATTTTTTTGTCCTGTAATATCTCCGGAATTTCTTTCCATTTTTTTACCGGGAAAGCAGCTTGCTTATAAACCAACAGGTATTGTGGTTTGGTTTCAATTTGCTGTTCCGTTGTGCTGGATCCATAAAGCTTATTCTCTCTCATAATTTTCCGGTTCAGTTTATATAATGAAGCATTTCCCTTCACTATCAACTGGTACCATCCATTGTAAATATCATTGTTTTCCCAGAAAGCACTGTTCACAAAATGATGACTATTTCCCGTAACCGTGTCCGTTAGTACCACTTCTTTCAGTTTTGCCTGTATGATCATTGCTTTATCATCTTCAGCCCTGAAGTGAATATCGCCTTTCAGCATATCAATTTTCAGGTACAGGCCGGTATAGCCGGTTCCATCGTCAAAATAAACGGTTCCCTTCATCCAGTTGTCTGAGTAAAAGGGTGTGCCTTCAATAACTTTTACATATTGCAGGTTTGAAAAAGGTTCATTGCCAACTATATAAAAATTCTGCCGGATGATGTTTATGTTTTCCGGTTTACTAAGATCAACCACCCGTTGGGCAGCGGCATCAAGGCCAGCAGATATAATAATTAATAAAAAAAATTTTTTCATAATATATTATTTGTGTTTGTCTATCATTTAATTTGATCTAGTTCCTGAATATGGATGGTTTAAATATAATGCGCACACGGGTAAGCTGAATGTACTACCTTTTGTGCACGGTTTTTTTACCACTTATAAATAATATTAATATCGTGCCCCGGCATTCTGTTTCTATCTTTATTGTTAAGGCATTTTAAAGGGTATGCATGAAATTAAAAACCTTACTAAACATACCGCGGTTATTAAAGGATTCCATGAGGTTGCTGCAAAAAAACGATCCGTTGAGATTGGCGGGCGCCACAGCCTTTTTTACAACTTTTGCGTTACCAGCTATCCTGGTTATCCTGATCCAGGTATTAGGCCTGGTATTTAAGCGGGAGCAAATCAGCGATAATCTTTTAGAGAAGATAAGTTCTATAGTTGGTAAACAAACAGGGCAACAGGTTACTGAAACTTTAAGTGGATTTACCCAACTCGCTGATAACTGGTTCATTACTATTGGCGGATTTCTTTTTTTAATTTTTGTTGCCACCACCTTATTTGTGGTTATCAAAGGTTCCTTAAACCAGTTATGGGGTGTGCGGTTACTGTCTCATCCAAAATTGGGCTTCCGCCTGAGGATCCGGATACGATCCCTGCTGGTAATATTGGTGGCTGGTTTATTATTTATTATTGGCTTAATGGTTGACAGCCTGCAGTTATTCCTGGGTAATTCATTGAGAGAGTATTTACCTCAATTGATGCCTGTCTTATTATTGGTTTCGAATATATTTATTTCGGTGGTTATAGTAAGTGGCTGGTTTATTATTTTATTCCGGTTTCTCCCGGATGGACATCCTACCTGGAAAGTGGCAATTATCGGGGGTTTGTTTACCAGCATTTTCTTTAACCTGGGAAAATGGATTATCAGGTTCCTGCTGTCCAATGGCAACCTGGATTCATTGTATGGAGCCTCGGCTTCCGTAGTATTATTATTGCTCTTTGTATTTTATTCAGCATTGATCTTTTATTTTGGCGCGGCTTTCACAAAGGTTTTGAGCAACTATATAGGTGAGCCCATCAGGACATCCTCGCATGCGGAAAAAAGTGATTAATTTATTTTGAGTGGTGATGAAAAAGTTCTAGGATTTTAAAACTTATCTAACCCAATATTTCCATAATGAGATGCAATGGCCATGATGATGCAGGAGATGATCACACCCAGGCTAACGGCCCAAAATGCTTTCTGCCGGTTAATCTTAAATATGGCGGCCGCAATGGTACCCACATAAGCGCCGGTTCCGGGTAAAGGGATCATCACAAAAAGCATTAATCCCCAAAAACCATATTTTTCTATGCTATTGCCGGTCCGCTTTTTAGCGATCCTTGAAAGGCGGATAACCCCCTTTTTGTAGTGGCGGTTTGGCCAAAAACGAGCGTTAAAAGTATCAATCAGCAACATCAGTAAAGGGTATATCATCAGATTCGCTCCCAATCCCACAATAAATGCCCATAAAAAAGGCACATCATTCAAAATAGCGTAGGGAATTCCAACGCGGGCCTCCCCCAGTGGTGAAATACTCAATAAAAAAGTAAATAATAAAATGTAGAACATAAAAGTGAGTAGAAGCCACGCAAGCTACATAGGATTAAACAGATAAAATATTATGCCGGAATGAATTAACGTTTTGGTAAAGAAACTGGTATTTGGCCCGGGATATTTTTTTAAAGAAACCATTATCCAGCAAAAATATCCCGGATGGTTATCCCCACTCCATTCCATTCAAAGAAAGCTGCATGGTTATTTCGGCAAATGTGCAATAAGTTCTACTTCCAGTTTGGCGTAGGGCATAAATAGCCGGCTGATCTGTATCCAGGTTGCGGCCGGAAAATCATTTTTATAAAACACTTTCCGGACTTCGTTATGGCTTTTCATGGCTTCAATATCAGTGGTATAAAGGTTCTCTTTTACAACATGTTGAAATCCTGCGCCATAATGAGCAAGGGTTTTTTGCAGGGTGGTGTACAGATTTTTGATGCCGGCAGGTGTTACATCCAGGGCCACCGTACCCGAAATGTAAATTACATTATCCACTTTGATCGCCTGCGCATAACCGGAAGCCGAATCCTGTTCCACGCCGCCAAAGTGAAATTTTTCTTTTTGTATGGGAGCTTGCTGTGCTGTTGAAATCTGTTGAATAGCCAGCAGGCAAACCATCATCAATGCTAATTGCAAACGTTTCATATTTGTATTTTTTGGTAAAATAATGATCTGCTTTGCAGCATAAAATTAAATCTGGATGACCGGTTATTGCAGTGTAAGAACAAGGGGAGGCTGCGTAAAGTGCCTTCCGTTTTTTACAGGATCATGAATTTTTTTGTCCCCCGTTTGCAAATCATACCCGCTCATCTTTCCAGCTCTTTGCGGTCCCAGCCAGCCAGGTTGGCCGCGGCTGCATAACTGCTTTCCAAAAACTCCACCAACATTTTTGCGGGATCTGCTGATTGCCTCACCGCTTCATAAGGCAACAGGAACTCTCTTAATTGCTGATCATAATAAGCTTCTCCCGGATGGATCACTACTTCATTAAACCCGGATGGTTCGGGATAGATGTAGGCATAATAAGCGGCAAAAGGTAGTGCGGCATTCCCCGGCCAGAAGCCTGCACTGCAAACTTCGTGGCTATAAGCTTCCTGCGCCACGCGGTTAGGCAGGTTGGGAATGCCGCCCGGGTGCAGCGGTGCTTGGCGCCCAGAAAACCGTGATACGGCCAAATCAAAACTGCCCCAGAAAAAATGTACCGGACTGCATTTGCCAATAAAGCCGGCGCGAAACCGGGTCAGCACATCCTGCGAAAAAAGCAGCGCCCGGTGCAGTGATTCGGCGTGTTGCGGATGGTAACTGGCATGCTCAAAATCCTTATCAAATGGAATGGCGTTTTCCAGCTCATTGGGAAGCATATGGATGCCGACACTTATGCCGAGCTCTCTTAAATTTTCCATCACCCGTTGATAAAAATCAGCCACCGGCATAGGCTCCAGTGGAAACTGGCGGCGATCTCCATTTCTGGTAACAATCACCAGCAGGTGCTGGCAGAAATCAAAACTGATTTCAAAATGCTT
>MWWA01000005.1_pt1 | contig 92415 bp, 83 predicted proteins | sample 1047341 | NCBI WGS metagenome assembly MWWA01 (sample SAMN06349978, study PRJNA376086) | soil metagenome | isolation source: MS5-1 sample Antarctic (ecotone) soil | place: Antarctica | collected 2015-01-13
AACATAGGCAGCTTTATTGAACGGCAGTGTAATGCCTATAAAACCGACACGGGCTACGGTACCATCAGCATCGCGTAAAGTATGGATAATGTATTCCGGAATCGGTTGTTCCTTACCGTTAGCTGTTTTTTTAAATGGTTGTGCACCCTCTGATGTCTGTTGAAAAGTATTGGTTGAAACCCAGTTGAATATTGATTCATTAAGCCTGGATTGCAGTTCCGATTCTTTTATATCAAATTCATGGTTTCCAAAAATCGCCAGGTCCATACCAGCAACATTCATGGCTTCAACCATTTGCCGTCCTCTTATAGGTTTGCCTTCATAGGAAAGACTGTTATATACAGACGGACTTAAAAAATCGCCCGCCATAATGAGTAAGGTGTTGGGATTTTTTTGTTGATATTGTTTTTTTAAACTGGCAACCCTTGCCATACCACCCACATTGCCACTTAAAGGAGCAATTTCATATACATCATTTACCTGCACCAGTACAAGTTCTATACGTCCATCATCCTGCCCGTTTCTTGTAACGGAACAAGCTGATGCCAGGATCATTAAAAAAATAAACGAAAGCGGAATTATTTTTCTCATAAAAATTATTGTTCACCAAAGTTAATAAGTGAGCTACTTCATTAAAGTAAATGCTCTAACGATGCTGCTCATATTTTCCTGCAGGGGCAATTTTTTTTAACTGGGTTAATTCCTCGGCTGTAAGTTCCGGTGTTTGCAAGGTTTGCACCACTTCATCCAATTGCTCCCGGGTGCGTATACCAATGATCGCTGAACTTAAACCCGGTTGTTGCAGTATAAAACGAATGGCGGTTTGTGCCGGTGAACGATCTTTATTGGATAATGAATTTACCAGTGCAGCAATTTCTTCTACTTTCTCTTTTGAAATATAGAGATAGTCTTTTGCCGGTTTACCAGCCAATATACCCTGGGCTAAAGCTCCCCTGGATAATAAACCAATTTTATTTTGGGTGATTAGAGAAACGCATGCTTCCTCGGGTCTGCGATCAAGCAGGCTATATTGCATTAATATACTGGTAATGTTTGAGCGATCAATATATTCCCTGATCACATTTGGTCGGATAGAGGAAATACCATAAAATAAAATTTTACCCTGCGTTTTTAAAATTTCAAAAGCTTCTATCGTTTCTTCTATCGGATCTTCTATAGTGCCTCCATGCAATTGATACAGGTCTATATAATCTGTTTGCAATCTTTTTAAACTTTCTTCTACTGCTTTCAGAATATATTCTTTGCGGGGATTCCAATCCCAACCACTGCCATCATCTCGCCACTGGTTACCGACTTTGGTGGCAATGATCAGTTGTTTACGTTTTTCTTTCAGCGCTTTACCAACTACTTTTTCATTGTCACCTTTATCGTAAAGATCTGCCGTATCGAAAAAATTAATTCCGGCATCAACTGCGCTTTGAAGCAATAGGATATTTTCTTTTTCGGATTGTTTCAAAGACATGCATCCAAATCCAATGGCTGAAACTTTCAATGATGATGATCCTAAATCCCGGTATTCCATAGCCTAAAGTTAATAAGTTGATTCCGCTAATCTTTGCAAGTGATTTTAATTTATCTTTCTGAAAAACCTTTAATCTTTTTACATGCTTAATACCACAAAAGATCGTTTTGAACTGCAGCCATTACGGGAGTTTTATCAAGCAGGCCATACCAGGACTTATGCATTCCGCAAAAAACAATTAGAGAAATTAAAGCAAGCTGTTTTAGATCATGAAGGTGAGATCAACAAAGCACTGCATGCTGATCTGAAAAAAAACCAGGAGGAAGCCTGGGCAACGGAAACCGGTTTGTTATTGATGGAAATTAATATCATGTTGCGGAATCTGAAAAAATGGATGTCACCAAAAAGTGTAAGCACCAATCTGCTGAACCTGCCATCAACCAGTAAATTACACAAGGATCCTTTAGGGGTTGTGCTGATCATTTCTCCATGGAATTATCCTTTTCAGCTTGCTTTATCTCCATTGGCAGGGGCCATTGCCGGTGGTAATTGCGCAGTCATTAAACCATCCGAAATGGCAAGTGCCACTTCCACATTGATCAATCACATCATTTCAAAAACATTTGATAGCAATTATATAAAAGTAATAGAAGGTGATGGTGCAGAACTGGTGCCTGTTATGATGGATGAATTTCGCTTTGATCATATTTTTTATACAGGTAGTTTGAACGTGGGACGTTCCATTTACCGGCACGCAGCAGAACATCTTATACCTGTTACGCTGGAATTAGGCGGTAAAAGTCCTGCCATTGTGGAAAAAGATGCTAACATTAAAGTTGCTGCCCGCAGAATTACACTGGGTAAATTCCTCAATGCCGGTCAAACCTGCATAGCACCGGATTATGTATTGGTTCATGAAAGAGTACTGGATGTACTGGTAGCAGAAATAAAGAAAAGTATAGAATCTTTTTATGCAGATTCAAAAGGCTATGAATATGGAAAGATCATCAATGAATCAAGGTTTAAAAAGTTGATTAGCTATTTAGATGAAGGTTCGGTTATTCATGGAGGTGAGTATGACCTGGAATCATTGTATATCGCTCCCACATTGTTAATCAATGTAAAAGCAGATGCATCGATCATGAAGGAAGAGGTCTTTGGGCCCTTGCTGCCCTTTATTCCTTTTTCTTCATTTGATGAAGCATTAAAGATGGTGAGGCAAAATGCAAACCCGCTTTCCTTTTATTTATTTACCCAAAATAAACTGAGCGAAGATGCCTGGATCAGCAATGTGGCATTTGGTGGCGGATGTATCAATAATGCAGACTGGCATTTTTCCAATCCTAACCTGCCTTTTGGCGGTGTTGGTAACAGTGGAATGGGCAGCTATCATGGTCGTTTTAGCTTTGACACTTTTACACGCTTAAAGCCCGTGATGAAAACACCTACCTGGTTCGATCCATATTTAAAATATCCACCCTTTAAAGGGAAAATAAATTTGTTTAAAAAACTGATCCGGTAATTGAAAACAATCATGCAACTTATCTGTTAGTTAACTACTTCAACATTTACCGATGAATAAGAAGTATATCTTTTTGAAAAGGATTTTGATTGCCTTCATCATTATATCGGTGGCAGGATTTCTGTATGTTTTGCAGGTAAATAAAGATTCAGCTATGAGCATGACTCCCAAACAAAAAATAATGAAAGCGGCTTACCCTTTGATTTCCCGGTTTAATAATACATTCAGAAGCGATAAAAAAATAGCTACAAATACACAACCTATGCAACCACCCGTTTCATTTTACGATTTGTCTATACAATTGAACGATGGCACTGACCTTCCGTTTTCAACTTTAAAAGGGAAAAAAATATTATTGGTTAACACCGCATCCAATTGCGGGTTTACCGGTCAGTACGAAGGTTTGCAAAAGTTATATGAAGAAAATAAAGACAACCTGGTTGTGATAGGTTTTCCGGCAAATGATTTTAAAGAACAGGAAAAAGGTACGGATGATGAAATAGCCAGCTTTTGTAAAGTAAATTATGGCGTTACATTTCCCTTAGCCAAAAAAGCACATGTTATTGGTGATGATCGCCAACCCGTTTATAACTGGCTGACTCAAGCCTCTCAGAACGGGTGGAATGAAAAAGTTCCGGGTTGGAATTTTTCCAAATACCTGGTAGATGAAGAAGGAAGACTAACGCATTATTTTGAAACAACAGTTGAACCCACCAGTAAGGAAGTGCAGGAAGCTATTAAAAACTAATTACCTGCTAACCAGTTTTAGGCCGATAATAGAACTGATCAACAAAAAGATGAAAAATATCCGCCAGAAATCGGTTGATTCTTTAAAGAAGATCATGCCTATGATGGCGGTGCCGGCAGCTCCAATACCGGTCCAAACTGCATAACCGGTACCTATGGGTATGGTTTGGATGGCCTTATTGAGCAGGAAGAAACTAAGCGAAATTGAAACGAAGAATGCGATGCTCCAACCGGTGTTTTTAAAATTATCTGATAATTTCAGGGAGGTGGTAAATGCAACTTCAAATAATCCTGCGAGTACTAAAATAATCCAGGCCATATCTTTTTAACCAAAGATAGATAGAAATTACACCGGGCATTTCTCGTGATAATTAATTAGTTCAATCGGCGTTTTTTCAAAAGCATACCCGCTGTATGCATTGATAACCTGGTCCAGTACTTCATCAATTTCTTCTACCTGCGTCAGCGTTACCAGTTTGGTGCGGTATTCTTTTATGTTAGGTAATCCTTTCAGGTAATTAGCATAATGCCTGCGCATTTCATTGATGCCAACTACAGGACCTTTCCAATCAACACTAAAATGTAAATGCTTACGGGCAACTTGCACCCGGTCTTCAACCGTAGGCGAAGGAAGATGCTCACCAGTTTTAAAGAAATGTTTTATCTCGTTAAAAATCCAGGGATAACCGATGGCTGCCCGACCGATCATAATGCCATCAATGCCATAACGGTTTTTGTACAGCAATGCTTTTTCCGGAGAATCAATATCGCCATTTCCAAAAATGGGAATTTGTATGCGGGAGTTATTTTTTACTTTTCCAATCAGGCTCCAATCTGCTTCACCTTTATACATTTGGGTACGGGTGCGCCCATGAATGGCTAATGCTTTAATGCCCACATCCTGCAACCTTTCTGCCACTTCTTCAATATTGCGGGTATTATCATCCCAGCCCAGGCGGGTTTTTACAGTTACAGGCAGGTTGGTAGATCTTACAACAGCAGCGGTTAATCTGACCATCAAGTCCACATCTTTCAAAACACCTGCACCAGCTCCTTTTAACGCCACTTTTTTTACGGGACAACCAAAATTAATGTCCAATAAATCTGGATTTGTTACATCTACTATTTTGGCTGCCAGGGAAAGACTTTCTTCATCACCCCCAAAAATCTGGATACCCACCGGCTTTTCATATTCAAAAATATCCAGCTTTTTCCTGCTTTTTATAGCATCCCTGATCAATCCTTCGCTGCTGATAAATTCCGTATACATCAGGTCGGCACCTTTATCCTTGCAAACGGCACGGAAAGGTGGATCGCTCACATCTTCCATAGGTGCAAGAAGTAAGGGGAAATCAGGAAGCTGTATATTGCCGATTTTAATCATAATCACATTCCAAAAATGCGCTCAGAAACAAAGTTTCCATCGTCAGGCTGCTGACCGTATTTTTGAGCCTGCAAATGTACAATCAAAAAACGTACTTCATACATGGCATATCTTAAAACACGGCCCGCCTGGATACAACTGATGATCTTTATCAGTATAGCTTTCGGCATTTTTATCATTATCAGCATGGCAGGCGTTATGATTCTGAGTTATATTACCGGAATCAGCATTTTGGAAATGGGTGATGCTGCAAATTGGGATTATAATAACCCTGCCCTTCTTGATTTTATAAGGGGTATGTTGGTAATCCAGTTTATTGGCCTGTTTGTGTTGCCCTGTATCATTTTTGCATATTTCGCTGATCCCCGGCCCATGGAATTCCTTGGATTAAAGAAACCAGATAAGTCGTTCTATTATTTGGCAGGTGCACTGGCATTGGTTGTTTCATTGCCATTGGTAGATTGGTTGGGAGCTATAAACCGGGAAATAAATTTTCCGGATGTTATGAAAGGTTGGATGGAAAAAAGCGAAGATGATGCTGCCCGCCAGATCGAATTTTTATTAAGTCGTAATACCACAAAAGATTTGCTGATAAACCTGGTTGTTGTAGCTGTTTTTGCAGGCGTGGGGGAAGAGTTGCTTTTCAGGGGCGTTTTACAACGTTTACTCATCAGGATATTTAAAAGTCCGATGGCCGGAATAATCGTTGTTGCATTTGTATTTTCGGCCATACATTTTCAATTCTTTGGTTTTTTACCGCGGTTTATTTTGGGCATTGTCCTGGGGCTGATATATTGGTATAGCGGAAGCCTGTGGCCCGCCATTATTGCTCATTTTGTGTATGATGCAGTGGCTGTCATTGCAGTTCATTTTAACCCAGAATTATTAACCAATACTGAAGCAACCCTTTTTACCGATCATATCAGTTGGATATATGCTATAATCAGTTTGTTGTTAATGGGTGCTATAATCTGGTATATGAAAGTTCAATCAACCATAACTTACGAAAAGGTATATGCGAAAGATGAATTTGAAGAACCATTTTCAACCTAACTGATAGCTAATGGCATTTAACTGGAGTATCTTCAAAACCCGGAGTCTTACAGCTCTTGTTTTTGTATTCATCATGCTGGGCGGTTTATTCATTAACCAATGGTCCTTCTTCCTGCTGTTTTCAATGATTCATTTTGGATGTTGGGTGGAGTACCAGAAACTGGTTGGCAAAATTGACCCTGCCTACAGGGAAATTTCTTTTTTTCATAAATATGGCGTGATGATAGCCGGTTGGTGCCTGATGCTGTATTTTACTATGGATGCCTTCAATTTTTTTGGCATCCGGCTTCACGAGTTAGGATGGTGGCTGGGTTTGATGTTTATTTTTTTATTACCCGTTATTGAATTGTTGTTTGCAAAAAATATCCTGTTAAAGAATATTGGTTATTCCATTACGGGTCTTATTTATATTTCTTTAAGCTGGGGATTACTGATGGAAATGACCGGCATTTCATCCGGTACAATCAGGCCATTTTTTGATGTAGATGGATTTGGAATCGAGATTCCGGTTATCATCATTCTGTCTATCTGGATCAATGATACCATGGCTTATATCGTTGGCTCACTGATAGGGCGAATACCTTTTTCAAAAATATCACCCAAAAAAACCTGGGAAGGAACCATTGGTGGCGTCATTTTATGCGTGGCTGCCATGTTTACCCTGGGTTACCTGTTATATGGAAGTGTATATGATCGGGTGATTCATTATGCCATCATTGCATTGATAGCTGCTGTTGCGGGCACTTTTGGCGACCTGCTTGAATCTAAATTAAAAAGAGCTGCCGGAGAAAAAGACAGCGGCCAGCTGATGCCGGGCCATGGTGGTTTCCTGGATCGTTTCGATTCACTTTTATTGGCTATTCCATTTGTTTGGTTGTATGTTAGAATGTTTATGAATGAGGTGTGATCTCCTGTAATACATTCCATTTCCATAACTCTTTTACAATGACTAATTTTGCTGTTCAATTTTTTGCTAATGACCATTCACAAAGAAGGATATAAAACCATTGCTATTGCTGCTATTTTATTTGGTGTGATTAATATCCTTTCTTTTTACCTCCTTAGTTTCAACTTGCCCGTACTAAGCTGGATCATTTTTATAGTAACATTTGGGTTATTGCTTTTTGTAATATCTTTTTTCCGGATTCCGAGCAGGAAGTTTTCATTAGCCGAAAACACCGTAGTGGCTCCCTGTGATGGCGTTGTGGTTGCCATAGAAGAAGTGGATGCCGATGAATATTTTAAAGACAGAAGAATACAGGTTTCCATATTCATGAGTCCTTTAAATGTGCACGTAAATCGTAATGCGGTAGGTGGGGAAGTATTATATAGTGAATATCATAAGGGTAAATACCTGGTGGCCTGGCACCCCAAATCATCTATAGAGAACGAAAGGCATACTGTGGTTTATAAATCAGGGAACAGGGAAATATTGGTAAAACAGATAGCCGGTGCTGTGGCCAAACGCATTGTAAACTATTTAAAACCAGGGCAAATGGTGAACCAGGGTGAGGAAATGGGGTTTATCAAATTTGGTTCCAGGGTCGATCTGTTGCTCCCTTTGGATTCGGAAATTACGGTAAAACTTAAGGAAAATACTAGGGCAGGTATTTCATTAATTGCAAAACTCTAGTATATTTACTGGTCAATCTTCCGTTTAATTAACCTTAACTGTACTATTATGAAGAAGAAAATTGCCATTCTGATCATAGCATCAGGCTTTCTGACCGGCAGTATTACCTTTGCAGCCCTTTATTCCAATAACGATGTTACAAAATGCCAGAGTTGCAACAAAAATAGTTGCTCCGTAAAAACTGTTCCGGTTGAAGTTGAACGTCCTTTAGTTGCCCTATAAACACATTAAAATATTAGCTCAAGTTCTTTTAATGAATGAATGGTGTAAGTAGGTTTTACTGGTGTAGGCAATTTTTGAAAATTTACGTGTACCTGATCTATTCCTGCATTGATGGCACCCTGTATATCTGCTTCAAAGTTATCACCTATCATAATGCATTCCTGCGGGTTTGCCACGCATCTTTTAAAGGCATACTCAAAGATTTCTTTTTGTGGTTTCAGGCAATTAGAACATGGAAGTTTTCATTAGCCGAAAACACCGTAGTGGCTCCCTGTGATGGCGTTGTGGTTGCCATAGAAGAAGTGGATGCCGATGAATATTTTAAAGACAGAAGAATACAGGTTTCCATATTCATGAGTCCTTTAAATGTGCACGTAAATCGTAATGCGGTAGGTGGGGAAGTATTATATAGTGAATATCATAAGGGTAAATACCTGGTGGCCTGGCACCCCAAATCATCTATAGAGAACGAAAGGCATACTGTGGTTTATAAATCAGGGAACAGGGAAATATTGGTAAAACAGATAGCCGGTGCTGTGGCCAAACGCATTGTAAACTATTTAAAACCAGGGCAAATGGTGAACCAGGGTGAGGAAATGGGGTTTATCAAATTTGGTTCCAGGGTCGATCTGTTGCTCCCTTTGGATTCGGAAATTACGGTAAAACTTAAGGAAAATACTAGGGCAGGTATTTCATTAATTGCAAAACTCTAGTATATTTACTGGTCAATCTTCCGTTTAATTAACCTTAACTGTACTATTATGAAGAAGAAAATTGCCATTCTGATCATAGCATCAGGCTTTCTGACCGGCAGTATTACCTTTGCAGCCCTTTATTCCAATAACGATGTTACAAAATGCCAGAGTTGCAACAAAAATAGTTGCTCCGTAAAAACTGTTCCGGTTGAAGTTGAACGTCCTTTAGTTGCCCTATAAACACATTAAAATATTAGCTCAAGTTCTTTTAATGAATGAATGGTGTAAGTAGGTTTTACTGGTGTAGGCAATTTTTGAAAATTTACGTGTACCTGATCTATTCCTGCATTGATGGCACCCTGTATATCTGCTTCAAAGTTATCACCTATCATAATGCATTCCTGCGGGTTTGCCACGCATCTTTTAAAGGCATACTCAAAGATTTCTTTTTGTGGTTTCAGGCAATTAGAACATTCTGAAGTGATTACTTCCTTAAAAAATGGCGTAAGTCCGGAATACCTGAGTTTACTATGCTGTGTTTCATCAAATCCATTCGTAATCAGGTGAAGCACATATCCCCTGTGTTGTAAGTATTTTAATATCTCCATAGTATATGGAAATAACCGGGTTCTTGTGGGTAATTTATCCAAAAAACGGGTACTCATTTCCTTTGCCAAAAACTCATCGGCAATTTTAAAATCCAGCAGCGTCAGCCACATTCTTTTATACCGGAGTTCCTGTTGCCTGATGAGGCCTTTCCTGTATCGTTCCCATAGTATTTCATTATGCAGCAAGTAGTTTTTATAAAACACTTCAAAATCCGGGATGCCCTTTTCCTGTAATGCATAATCCGAATGCAGATCAGCCAGCGTTGTCTTTGCATTGGCATCAAAGTCCCAGAGTGTATGATCAAGATCGAAGAAAAGATGTTTATACATAGGTAATGAACATTTCTGAAAGGCTTCTTGTTTACATGTTAGAATCGATTTGCAAAATACTCCTTGTAAATTTGCTTTTTGTTAAAAGCATCCATAATTCATATTTTAACCGGCATTATTCATGAATATAGTTATTACAGGCGCTTCAAAGGGCCTTGGAAAATCAATTGCAGAGCAGTTTGCCGGTGATAAGCAGGGCCATAATATTTTGATTTGTGCACGCAATGAATCAGCATTAAATAAAACATTCAAAGAATTACAAAGCCGGTATCCACGCTCCAGCATTAAATTATTAGCATGTGATGTAAGTAAAAGGGCTGAATTATTGCGTTTGGTGAAATGGATTCATTCCGAAATTGACTATGTAGATATTTTGATTAATAATGCAGGACAATTTGTACCTGGCGGAGTACACAATGAGGCTGATGGTGCCCTGGAACAAATGATAGAAGTAAATCTCTACAGCGCATATAATTTAACAAGAATGCTTTTACCTGGTATGATGCAAAGAAAAAAGGGACATATTTTTAATATGTGCTCCATTGCCGCATTAAAGGCTTATGAAAATGGCGGCGCTTATAGTATCAGTAAATTTGCCTTATTGGGATTTTCTAAAAATCTTCGCGAAGAGATGAAACCTCATTTTATAAAAGTAACAGCTGTTTTACCGGGTGCGGCTTATACCGATTCATGGGCAGGTGCTGGAATTAATCCGGAACGGATCATGGAGGCTGCAGATATTGCCAGAATGGTTTATACTGCTGCCTTTCTTTCACCCCAGGCCTGTGTTGAAGAAATTATAATGAGACCTGTTTTGGGTGACTTATAATAGCATCAGGAAGGCTTTTATAATTTTTAACGCTCCTTTTTAACCCTGATGTTTATATTTAATCGTATTGAACGGAATGCATAGAAGTATAAAAACCATATCCGGTATTGTAACAGCCATCATAATGGCTACTAACCTTTATGCGCAATCGACTTTTGAAACAGTTGTGCCCCGGGAACCGGTTATTAGCGGTGAATCATTTCGAATACAATATGTAGTTAAAAATGCTACCAAAGTTGAACAGTTTAAAGCGCCAATTATTAAGAATTTCAGGATCGTTTCAGGACCTGATATATACAAAGGTTCAGTAGTTGGGAAAAATGGCCTGGAGTATATGACCAATATCATCTTCACCCTGGTAGCTCTGGAAGAAGGCAGATATTTGGTTGGTGGCGCTACAGCCAGGATCGATGGGGGTTTGAAAAAAAGCAATGATGCATTTATAAATGTTACCACTAAAGAGGCAAAGAGTTTATCCGGGAAAAATGTTGAAATAGATTCATTCCCTTCAGACTTTAATGTAGGTACCGATGAAAATGTGATGGAAAAGATCAGGCGTAATCTTTTTTTAAGGGTTTCGGTAAATAAAAAAACAAGTTTTGTCGGTGAACCGGTAGTGGCTGAATTTAAACTTTATTCACGGTTAGAATCCAGGTCAGAGATTATTAAGAACCCTGGTTTTTATGGTTTTGGTGTTCATGATATTATTGGGCTGGGTGACAAGGTGAGTACAACTGAAATGATAGATGGAAAGCCTTTTGATGTTCATACTGTAAGAAAAGTACAGTTATATGCATTGCAGCCGGGAAATTTTACGATCGATGCGATGGAACTGGATAATCGCGTAGCATTTAATATGCAAAACCTGGAGAAAAATAATCAGGAGATTGTAGAAAACATGTACGGCGATCAACTAAACATGGGTAAAGATGATTTTATAGAAACTTTTGAAATGGCTTTGCGCACACCACCCGTAGAAATAAAGATAAAACCACTGCCAACTGAAGGGGTTACTCCAAATTTTAATGGCGCTGTAGGTAAATTTAATATTACCGGAAAAATTGATAAAGACAATCTTCAAAAAAACCAGGAAGGTAAACTGGTCATTACTATAAGAGGAGCGGGAAATATTTCCCAGATTGGTGCACCGCAAGTGAAATGGCCGGTAGAATTGGAAAATTTTGAACCAGCAGCGCAAGAAAACTTCGACCGGCACCAGGTTCCCTTAGTTGGTACAAAAACATTTGAATTTCCTTTTGTTGGCAATAAACCGGGCGATTATATTATTCCCCCGGTAGAATTTACTTTTTACAATATTAACAGGGGCAGGTATGAAACCATTCAAACACTTCCATTCTCCATTAAAATTACCAATGAGAGATTTGGCGGGGCATTTTCTGAAGCAAATAAAAATCCAGGGAATAAGACTTCACCAGGGACCTTACAAAATTGGTTGCTGGTAATTTCAGGATTGGTTCTGCTATCCTTACTCGTATTTTTTTTATTTAAAAGAAAAAAAAGTATTCCCGCAGTGAGGGAACCTGCAGCTGAAACGCATCTGTCAATAGCCGATATATTAAAACCTGCAAAAGAAACAATGGAGCGGAACGATCCGGTTTTTTACAACAAACTGAAGGATGCAACCTGGATTTATTTATCAGATCGGTTAGGCATAACCGGCAGTAACCAGAATAAGGAGATATTAAAATCGACCATGGAAGAAAAAGGGGCTGACCCTGTTCTAATTAATGACATCCTGGAATTGTTAAAACAATGCGAATTGCATATTTATACCGGTGCAGCCAGCACTAATGATGAAACTTTTCTTTTTTCGCAGGTGGAAACCTTTATGTATAAATGCGATCGTTTATTGGACCAGGCTTAATCCGCGTATTTATAACCCACTCCTCTTACTGAATGAAAATATTTAGGATGGCGACTGTCTTCTTCAAAATATTTACGAAAGCTTAAAATAAAATTATCAATCGTACGTGTAGTGGGATAAACATTATAACCCCATACTGCCTGGAGTATTTTTTCGCGGGTAACCACTTCATTCTTATTTTCAATCAGCAATTTCAACAACATGGCTTCCTTCTTACTTAGCTGTATTTTTTCCCCGGTTTTTGTAGTGGCTTCCTGGGCTTTGAAGTCAATATGATTATTGCCAAATTCATAAATATCACCGACTGTAACCTTATGTTGCAGTTTTTTGTTTTTGTTGATCAATTTTTCAACCCTTAATAATAATTCTTCGAGGTTGAAAGGTTTGGTAAGATAATCATCAGCACCTTTTTTTAATCCTGTAATCTTATCAATGCTGGTACTGCGGGCACTAAGGATCAACACGGGAACTTCGATTTTATTCAACCGGATGGATTCTATAACCGATATACCATCCATTTCGGGCAGCATTACATCCATAATCACCAGATCAAAATATTCATTTTGAATTGTTTTAATGGCAGACACTCCATCGTAAGCAGACGTAACTTCATAACCTTCCAATTCCAGGTTCATCCGGAGCGTCTCATGAAGGTTTTCTTCATCTTCAACCAGCAATATGGATGCATTTGATGGATTCATTCTGTAAAATTATTTATCTGAAGTACACATTAAAAATAGTTCCATTGGGAAGATTATCAGTGATTAAAATTTCAGCATGGTGTGCCTCTGCAATTTTTTTGCATAAGTAAAGTCCCAAACCTGTTCCATGTGTTTTTCTTGTCATCTCGTTCCCGATGCGATAAAACTTATCGAATACCAGGGGCTTTTCCGTTTCATCAATTCCTTCTCCTTCATCAATAATCTGCAATGTGGTATAGTTTTCTTGTCTAAATAACACTGAAAAGATAGCTTTGTTTTTAGGTGAATATTTAAGGGCATTTTGAAGCAGATTATTGCCCAGCATTTGTAAAAGCAATTCATCACCATTGATTTTAATGCCGGGTTCTATATCCGTTTTAAAAATTCTTTCAGGGAAACGTTGTGCAAAATCATTTACCCTGTTGTTCACTAATTCGGACAGATCCAATTGTTCTTTTACGCCTTTGTATTCTTCACCTTCCAATTGCGATGAAACCAATATATTACTTGTAAGATCATTTAGTCTTGTAGTTTCCTGCAGCGTGATCTGGATAATCTTTTCCTGTTTAAAGGGGTCAAGTTGATGTTTCTGTAAAGTTTCAAGGTTTAGCTGCATAATCGATATGGGCGTTTTCAATTCATGCGTTACCGCCATCATGAAATGTTGTTGTTGCCTTTGCAACCGGATCTGGTTGCGGACCGATCGATAAACGAAAGTGGCCCCCAGTAGTGTCAATATTAAGAACGTTATGCCTTCACTGATGTATTTAGCGGTGCCTCTTTTATTTTCATTGATGATCTGTTTATATTGCTGATCATATGCGGCAGAATTTTGGGGTGTTTTTAAATTAAGCAGTTCAATGCGCATATCCGTAATCGTTGCATTTTGCTGTTCCAGGCTGATGAACCACCAAATAAGGGCGGCAACAATATAAAAAAGCAGGAACCAGTAAACTATGGTAGCCCTTCTTAATTTTTTTTTGCTGTGGTCTGTCATATTAAAAGGAGCCTGTTATAATTTTTTCTCTACTCTCAAACCCGCATTCATAACATGTAACAGTGGATCTTCCCGCATATCCTGTTGCAGGCTGAAAGTATAGTCACCCGGTGTTTTGAAGGATATATTATTTTCCGCCAGTTCATTATTGATAGTAATCCGGTGATCATAGATATCATCCATGGCCGTTGCCAGCCAACCATCCTTATTGGTAGCTAATGTTTTTTCAATCCTTATTGTTTGTGCGGAATCGCCAGGTGTCTGTATGGTTAACTTTATCCAGATATTATTATATCCATATTTTTCATTATGCCGTAAGATCAGCATTACATCATAAACAGCCGTTGTATCCTGGATATTAAAAGTAAACTGTGGTTTAAATTCAGCCTTCCATTCATGTTGCGGGATTGCTGCATGTTTTTCATACAGGTCAATATCAGTACAGGAGGCTAATATCAGAGAAACCAGTGCAATTGGTAATAGATTTGATCTCAACGTAAATTTTTTATAAAAAAATAATCAGCAGGATTTAAAACCTTGCAGGTTTAGTTAAAGCACATTTAATACTTGTTCTTTGGCTTTTTCCAATTCATCTTTCATCAATACCACTGCTTTTTGAATAGTGGAATCGTATGCTTTGGCCCCGGTAGTATTGATTTCCCGACCAATTTCCTGTAGCACAAAGGATAATTTTTTTCCTTTAGATTCTTCTTCTTCCTTTAACAGGTCAATGAAATAATCACAATGGTTTTTGAGCCTGACCTGTTCTTCGGTAATATCAATTTTTTCAATATAGTAGATTAGTTCCTGCTCCAGGCGGTTTCCATCATAGTTTTCTTTACCTACCTGATCCTGTAACAACCTTTCAATATTTTCACGGATTCGCGTTTGTCTAAGCGGTTCAAGCCTGGTGACTTCGTCCTGTTGTTTCCGGATATTATCTATGCGAAGGCTGAGTTCACTTTCCAGGGATTTTCCTTCTTCAAGGCGATGGTTATTCAAATTATCAATGGCAACGTAAAGAATATTTTCAAATTCTTTCCATTCTTCATCTGTCAATGTTTCGCCTGTGGGTGTAATTACTTCGGGCAATTTTACCAGTGTACTCAATATATGGGATGCGTCCAGGTTTAGAGCGTCAGATAATTCAGAAAGCTGTTTATAATATGCTTTTGCCAGTTCCGTATTAATGCTGACAGGTTTTGTTTGCCCTGTTTCTTTTAAAGAGATATTACAATCAACCGATCCGCGGGTTAAGCGGGTAGAAAGGATCTTTCGGATATCAAATTCATAAGGTCTTAAAAAGGAAGGCAACTTCAATTGAAGTTCAAATTGTTTACCATTCAACGATTTTATATCTATCAAAAAAGTTTTACCGCCTGCTGTCTGTTCTGCTCTTCCAAAGCCGGTCATTGATTTCAACATACTGGAAAAATTGGTATCGGGTAAAGTTATCCTAAATACCGCAAACTGATTTATTTTAAAACCGTTTATCAAGTGTACATCATGGTTAATAAATTATAAGTTTTAATTTCAGGTATGTGTGGCATTGCAGGTATAGTTAGTTCAAATCCAGGTTTAATTAATAATGAGCGTCTCCTTGCTATGGGCGAAAGTCTTAGTCATAGGGGACAGGATGGCGATGCGATTTGGATGAATGATGCCATGGAAGTGGGATTCAGTCACCGCCGGTTAGCGGTCATCGACCTTTCTGATGCTGGTAAGCAACCCATGCATTATGCTGACAGGTATACGATCATTTATAATGGGGAAGTGTACAACTACCTGGAATTAAAATCTGATCTTGAAAAAGCCGGGTACCAGTTTATTTCTAAGACAGATACGGAAGTTATCCTGGCTGCTTATGATCATTATAAAGAGGATTGTGTAGATCATTTTGATGGTATGTTCGCTTTCGCCATATGGGATGAGAAGGAGAAAATTTTATTCGCCGCCCGTGATCGCTTTGGTGAAAAGCCATTTCATTATTATTTGGATAATGAACAATTTGTATTTGGATCTGAAATGAAGGCGTTATGGGCGGCTGGTGTACCCAGGATTCTTAATCAAAAAATGGCTTTCAATTATTTAACTATCGGTTACCTGGATAACCCTAACAACGTTGACGAAACTTTTTTCGAACAGATCAATAAATTACCTCCGGCACACTTCCTGTTTTTTTCTCTCGTAAAAAGGGAAGTGATCCTGGAAAAATACTGGGATATAGACCTGGATAATGACCCGTTAACGATTTCAGACGCAGAGGCCATTGAACAATTTGATATATTATTTCATAATAGCGTGAGTAAGCGTTTTCGAAGCGATGTTCCGATTGGAACCAGCTTGAGTGGTGGTCTTGACAGTTCTTCTTTAGTGTCTGCATCAGCCCGCTTAAAACCATCTACAAATAGTTATGATTGTTTTACTGCAATATTCCCGGGGTTTGCAAAGGATGAAATGGTATTTGCCCGTTCAGTTGCTGAACAGTTTAATCTTAAACACCATACAACATCCCCCAAAGCCGACTTATTATTTACCGATCTTCAAAAACTGATTCATCACCAGGAAGTACCTATAGGCTCTTCCAGCGTTTTTGTTCAATATAAAGTGTATGAGCTTGCTAAAGAACATGGAATAAAAGTTTTGTTGGATGGCCAGGGGGCAGACGAAACCCTGGCAGGATACCAGAAATATTATAAATGGTTTTGGCAGGAGTTATTCAGGTCAAAAAAATTGATTGGCAGTAAGGAAGTGAAGAAAGCCAAAGAAAATGGGGTTAATGAATCTTTTGGATTTCGTAATGTGGTTGCGGCACTGGCTCCTGATTTCGCAAGTGTGATCCTGGAGCAGCAATATCTTGTAAATGCACTTTCACATACGGATCTTACCAAAGAATTTGTTCAACTGCAAAGCAAAGAAGCATATTATTCCCGACCAACAGTGTATACACTAAATGGAGCTTTATATTTTAACACCTGCATGCATGGTTTAGAAGAGTTATTGCATTATGCAGACCGCAACAGCATGGCGCATGGCCGGGAAGTTCGTTTACCTTTTTTGGATCACCGATTAGTGGAGTTTATCTTTTCATTGTCTTCATCCTTTAAGATTAGGGATGGTTGGACAAAATGGTTATTAAGAAAATCCATGGAAAATAGTTTACCAGGCAATATAGTATGGCGAAAAGATAAGGTTGGTTTTGAACCTCCCCAAAAGGACTGGATGCAACATACGCAGGTACAGGATGCCATTATGGAAGCCAAAAAAAAATTGGTACAAGAAAAAGTATTGAAACCAGTAATCCTGCAAAAAAATCCCAGGCCGCAGGATGCATTTAATGCCGAAAATTATGACTGGCGCTATTGGATGCTGGCTGCAACCTGGTAATATTTACTTGAAAATTAAAGATGTTTTATATTTCCCATCTTTGCTGTCCTGAATTTTAAATAATTAAACAATATAGTATGAAGCTTGCAACAAAAATGATCCATGCGGGTGCACATCCAGATCCTTCAACCGGCGCTATTATGACGCCAATTTACCAAACTTCCACTTATGTACAGGAAGCTCCCGGAAAACATAAAGGATTTGAATATGCCCGTTCACAGAACCCCACACGGCAAGCTTTGGAAGAAGCATTAGCAATTATTGAAAATGGAAAATTCGGACTTTCATTCAGCAGTGGGGTTGCGGCGACAGATGCAGTGATCAAATTATTGCAACCAGGAGATGAAGTAATTGCTGCTAATGACATGTATGGCGGAACTTATCGCTTGTTCACCAAAGTATTTGAAAAATTCGGCATAAAATTTTTATACACCGATACTACAGATCCTGAAAATATTAATTCTCTTATCACAAATAATACAAAACTCGTTTGGCTGGAAACGCCCACCAATCCGTTGATGAATGTTACGGATATTTCCGCGGTTTCATTGATTACCAAATCGAAAAATATTTTGCTTTGCGTGGACAATACTTTTGCATCACCCTATTTACAAAATCCATTGGATCATGGCGCTGACATCGTCATGCATTCCGCAACAAAATACCTGGGTGGCCATAGTGATGTAATTCAGGGTGCTTTGGTAATGAATGATGCGGACTTACGGGAAAAACTTTATTTCATTCAAAAAAGCTGTGGTGCTGTACCTGGTCCTATGGATTGTTTCCTGGTTTTACGTGGAATAAAAACATTGCATCTCAGGATGCAGCGGCATAGTGAAAATGGCGCAAAGATTGCCCATCATCTGCGCAATAACCCAAAGGTTAAAAAGGTATACTGGTGTGGCTTTGAAGATCATCGCGGCTATGCAATTGCTAAAAAACAAATGCGGGATTTTGGCGGTATGATGAGTTTTACGTTGAAGGATGACAGTGATGCTGCTGCAAGAAAAGTACTTTCTTCTACAAAATTGTTTTCACTGGCCGAAAGTTTAGGAGGTGTTGAATCGCTGATTAATCACCCATCATCCATGACGCATGCTTCCATACCCAGGGAAGAAAGAATTAAGAATGGACTTACGGATGGTTTAATTCGGTTAAGCGTAGGCGTGGAAGATGCTGAGGACCTGATCGCTGACCTGGATAATGCCATAGGTTGATCCATGAATAGCGGATTTGCAAAGCTGAAAGAGTTCCTGGATAAAAAAGTTGATCATTATGATCAGCCTTCATTTATTAATGACGATCCCATTTGTATACCCCATTTATTTAAAAAGAAACAGGATATTGAAATAGCCGCATTCTTTGCGGCTGTTTTCGCATGGGGTAACCGTATTACCATCATTAAAAAATCAAGAGAATTGATGCAGCTGATGGATATGGCTCCCCATGAGTTCATTGTTCATCATCAAGAAAAAGATTTAAGAAAACTGCTAAATTTTAAGCACCGAACCTTTAATGCTACCGACCTGCTTTATTTTATTGATTTTTTTAAACATCACTATACTGCGAACAAATCCTTAGAAACAGCTTTTACCCGTGGAATGAAGGATGGCGAGCTGAATATAGAAAATGCACTAATAGGTTTTCATCATTATTTTTTTTCATTGGAAGAAGTACCATCAAGAACAAGAAAGCATATTGCTACCCCTGAAAAAAATTCAAGCTGTAAACGGCTGAATATGTTTCTAAGATGGATGGTTAGAAAGGATAAGAAGGGGGTAGATTTCGGCATCTGGAAAAACATTGATCCATCCCAGTTAGTTTGCCCGGTGGATGTACATGTTGCCCGGGTGGCGAAAAAATTAAATTTATTACACCGCAAACCGGTTGATTGGCTTGCTGCTATTGAGCTTACAGAGCAGCTTCGTCGTTTTGACGAAGCTGACCCGGTGAAATATGATTTCGCTTTATTTGGATTAGGTGTGGTGGAGAAATATGGTTAGTTTTTTTACGGGTTACCTTTTAAAAGTTGAGATGTTTTATTATTAGCATCTTCGAAAATAAATCAACTGATCAGTCATTCAACTTTTTCACTTTTAGAAGAGGAAAAATCTTTGCGTTCCGCCCACTTTGCCGGCTTTGAAATCCCGAATATTATATGTAAAAGTCAATAAGTAATAACGCTGTAAATTATTAAGTTGCCTGTCTGTAATTAAATTCTCCCTGGTAGACCGCCATACATTTATATTATCATTCAGGAGATCATGAACTGAAAGTTTCAATTGACCTTTCTGATCTTTTAAGAAAAGGTAGGTGAGTCCTCCATTAAGTAATGTAACGGTTGGCTGAATGCCCGGAGCCACCTGGTCGTTATACCGGTATTGCAAATTGGTCTCCAATACAAAATTCTTTGGCCAGCGAATAACAAGATCTGAGTTTAAATAATGAGTGTTAATTTCCAGATCATTGAAATCGTCATTTTCATAATTAGAAAAATTGAAATTCCTGTTATAGCGGATGTTCCATTCAACTTTATCATTAAAGTTTACACCTGTATTTACTGAAGGTCCCATCCCCAGCGTGGTAACATAACTTTCCCGACTATTTACAACCAGTAAATTGCGGTCATAATTAAAATTATATCCTCCGCCAATAGAGAATTGAAAGTTGTTTTTAAATTTGAACTGCTTGTTAAAATGTGCATTGGAATAAAATGAATGTTGTCCATCAATATTCACAGGTGTACTTTCCTGCACTCCATCCGGCCTGATGACCCGGTTACGCGTAATACCATTTTCACGGATATTGCCATTCAGGTATACACTGAAAAAAAGTGTTTTGGCAACAATGTTTTTAAACATATTCAGGTGTATGGAATGGCTTTTTGAAGGTTCAAGATCAGGATTTCCATAACGTATAAACAATGGATTGGTATTATCAGGAATGGGTTGAATATCTGCAATATCAGCTGGTGACACATTTACACTATAGCTGGCATTGAAGGACTTGTAATTTACGTTTAAGGATGGCAGTAAGTAAGTATAGTTTTGTTCCACCTGCTGTCCCTGAGTTTTGAACTGGTTATTAATATCCAGCTTTAAGAAGTTGGCCATAGTGGTAATACTTAGTTCTTTGATCTTCAGGTTCAATCCACCAGATATAGTGTTGCGCCAACTGATTCTTCCCAGGTCATTCGTTAATGAAAGATTGGGGATTTCATATTTTTCGCTGCCATTGGCCTTGTTATAAGTTTCTATGGTATATTGATTATTAAAGTAATTAAGGGCATAACCTAAACGAAGATTTAATGTTTTTGTCAATGGATCGATGTACGTGGCATTCAGATTCGTAGTAAGGTTTTTCTGATCCTGTATTCTTAGCTGGTCGGTGATATCTGTATAACTATTCCCATTATCAAAAAAGGTGTTCAACACTTCGTTAGTCTGGTCATTACCGTTATTTTTAAAATCAACTGAATTGGAAAGATTCAGTGTTCTTCCTTTTTTTCTAAAATTTTTAAAGTACATCAGGCTGTGTTGGTATCCCATTTCCTCACTTTGATTATCCATCCTGTTTATCCCTTCATTGAGTAACCCATCATAATTGGATTCAGTGAAAATGTCTTTAAGACCTCTTGCTAATTGATCGCTGAAACTAAAAGACGGTTTAAAATCGAAACGGGATAAGGAATCAATTTTACCTCTTAATCCAAATGCCACCCGGTGATTATTTCCTTTAATAACTTCCCGGCGATTGAAACGGGTGGTTAAAATGGAGTCACCCAAAAATTGTTGTTGATTATTTATTTCTTCAACATCGTTTCGGCTGTTACCATAAAAATATTGGGAGTTAAGAGTTATGTTGTTTTTTAAAACATGGTTCATATTAAATCCGGCACCTGTAGATTTGTTCACTCCATCTCCCAGTCCACCAAATGAAATACCATTTACATTTACACCACCATTACTGTTCATCATAATCATATTCATTCCACTGCGGTCAAACCCACCAAGAGAACGGATATCATTAAATCCAAAACCAGCACGGTTAAGATTATTGCTGAAACCAATCAGGCTCACCTGCATAGTATCTTTGAACAAGTTGAGGATAGTTCCGGCCTCGTATAGATCATCAGTGCCACCACCTGCATATGCTTTACCAAACCATCCTTTTTTCACTCCTTTTTTCAGTTTCAGGTTTATAACCTGGCCTATATCCCCCTCCGGCCTGTCGGGATTTAACTCTTTTTCATCTTTATCTTCAGTAACCTGAACTTTGTCGATCATATTAGCAGGAAGATTTCGGGTTGCCATTTTAGGATCATTGCCAAAAAATTCCTTACCATCAACCATGATCCGGTTTACTCTTTTACCATTCACAGAAATATTTCCATCTCCATCAACCTGTACACCTGGTAATTTTTTAAGCAGGTCTTCCACTAATGCAGTTGGTAAAGTTTTAAATGCGGCTGCATTGAATTCAATGGTATCTCTTCTAACTGTAACAGGTGGTCTTTCTGCATATACCAACACTTCATCCAGGGACTGTGCATCTGTGGGCAGGCTTATAGTACCTAAATCCAGGTCTGGTTTATCATTGGTCAATAGGAATTCTTTGCGGTAAACACTATATCCTGAGAAGCTGATCAAAACCCTGTTTTCAATATTTATCGGTAACCCCGGAATTTTAAAATCCCCGTTGTTATTACTCAGGCGATAAGTGATCAGGCTGGTATCGGCAGCATTAAAAACAGTTACAGTTGCAAGGGATAATGGTTTCGCAGTGGCAGAATCGATTATTTTTCCGGAAATAGAACCCTGGGCGAAACATATATTAAATATCAGGATAGAAATAAATAGAAGTATAAATTTATTCATCAGTGAGGTTTTGGAATCCGAATGTACGATGTCATTCGTATGTCGTAAAGGTTATATCAGCGCTTTAACAGAAATTTGCATTTTGTGAAAAGTAAATGTATTAACTATAAAATTAGTTATAACAATAAATATGTTTAATGGTGGATGAACAGGATGAAATACGTATAGCCATCAATGATAGTTTTACATTGGCGGCAAATGTTGGCGATGAAGCAGATTGGTTTCAATTGTTTTCAGAGCGGATTGATTATCTTATACAAACGGATTTTAACAAATTAGTCCATATTTTAAACCGGTTGGATATTAGTGAAAAGAAATTATCTCAAATGTTGAAGGATCTCCCTGTAATAGACTCCGCAGAAATTATTGCCCGGATGATCATAGATAGACAAAGAGAGAAATTGCGATCCAGGGCCGCATTTAAAAAGCCAGGTGATGATATTCCGGAAGCGGATAAATGGTAATGCTCAGTACTGATTGCAGGAGTTTTCAATCATAAAATTCATTTATTCAATACATAAGCTCTTTCACTTTTTCTTTATCTTCTTTTTCTTTTTTCAAATCGAACATGGTACCAAATATATGATCCCAAAGTGTAGTACTTACACCAAAACCTTTTCCTTCATTCTTATAATGATGCAGATGATGGTTTCGCCATAAAGGTTTCATCCATTTAAAAGGGGGATTCCATGCATGTATGGCGTAATGCATGGTGCCATACATCAGGTAACCTATAATAAATCCGGGGAAAAACATGGCTACATTCCATCCCATCAATGCATACTGCAAAATAAATATCAGCGAAGCCAAAATAAGAGATGGTACAGGAGGCATGAACAATCTTTCCTTATCTCTGGGAAAATGATGGTGATTGCCATGCATGATATAAACGATCTTCTGCGCCTTCTCACTTTCTGCCACCATGTGAAAGATCCAACGATGCATAATATATTCAAAAAGAGTCCAAGTTATTATTCCGGAAAGAAAGGTTAACAACATTCTTCCTGTTTCAAATTCCAGGACAACAATACTGTAATACAGCATGCCAACAATTACCGGAACATAAATGCCCCAGATAACTAACGGGTGTGTCTTCGTCAGCATTTCCAGGTAATGATTTTTGAACAATTGGGCTTGTCCTTTATTATGAATTTTATCAAATTTCATAGTCAACTTTTAAATGTTCCAATAATCACTCCTTCTCTTGAAATATTCAAGACTAAAAGAAAAATGCCTTATCAATTTTAAATGAATATCAACAGCTCCTATTAAATCTGTTGTAATGTTAATCAGATACCCTTTGGATTTTGAGAAACAAAAATACAAATTACTCGCTTAACAGGCTAAAGCCATTCCCTTATTAAAAATACAACGATTCTTATTTTAATAATTCAAAAATACTAACTGATTGATAATCTTTCTTCTCTAAAAAAATGAGCAGGTCCTCAAGATTGTAATAAAATTTATCCGTACGCTTAGGATCGGTACCTATATGAAGCAGAAGTATGAATCCATTTAAACCGCTGGTACTATTTTTTTCATAGTTAATGATGGATTGAAATATTTTTTCGCTGGATCGGTAATTTACGTCAGCTGGTGTTGTATAATCAGCGTGGCTGATTGTTCCGGGAGTATTATTAATTAATTGCAAACCAAAATCTTTGGTCCATGCAGCAATTGTGTCATTATACCACTCATAGGGCGGAATATAAAATATTGCATCTTGCTTTCGGATACCAAAGTTTTCCATGCGTTTATAATTCGCCAGCAGATCGGTATTAAATTCAGATTTAGATACTAAGAGGCTGTCACGTTTTATCCAGTCGCAATATAATAAATGCTGATCGGAATGTGCCCCCAGGTAATGCCCCTCTTTCTTTAGTTGAAGTATGATTTTTTTGAAAGAAGGATTACTGTAAAAACGGCCGGTAAAAAAGAAGGATGCTTTGATATGAAGATCTTTTAATTTTTGCAGGATGTGGTGTGCTCCATCTGCAAATTCATCACCTGTAAAAACCAGTGCCATTTTTTTTTGGGTAGAATCGCCCCTGATAATCGCTCCTTTATACCATGTCATGTGATCTTTGCCAGGTAAGATCAGTTTATCTGCTTTTTTTAAACCCATTAAAAAGACTATCCCCGCTAAAAGCAGGCATAGTCTTTTCAGATGTTGATAACCGTGAGTCATAATGCATAAATATAATTCATCATGCAGGTTTTGTAATTATGGGTATTCCGTATTCAGGCTTCCTGATAAAAAACTAACTTTGGTCGTTTTAAAATAATCACATCCTGCAAAAAAATAAAAGATGAAATTAGTTAGTTATCTCAATGAAGGGCACGATAGATTGGGATTATTGGTGAATGGTTTGGTTTATAGTATGAATCTGATTCATCCCGATCTACCTGATACTATGGGTATGATGTTGAATTATTGGGACGATTCTATCTCTATGATCCAGGGTGGTGAGATTATGATCGAAGATGGTCGCATCAATAATGAAAAAGGAATACCGGTGGATGAACTGGACCTTCTATCTCCCATACCATTTCCTACAAGTTGCAGGGATGCTTATGCTTTCAGGCAGCACGTTGCTGCGGCAAGGCGTAATAGAAAAGTGGATATGATTCCGGAATATGATGAATACCCGATATTTTATTTCACTAATCACCACAGTGTACAAGGCCCCGGTCCTGTTCTTTGCATGCCTGATCATTTTCATAAACTGGATTTTGAACTTGAAGCGGCCATTGTTATTTGCCGGCATGGACGAAATATTGCGGCAGCAGATGCCGATAACTATATAGGTGGGCTTATGATTATGAATGATCTGAGCGCACGCCTCCTGCAGATGGAAGAAATGAAACTAAACCTGGGACCCGCCAAGGGTAAAGATTTTGCCACCGCCGTAGGTCCTATGTTGGTAACCCTGGAAGAATTGAAGGAATTTGAAATTCCAGCTAAAAAAAATCATGTGGGAAAAAACTGGAACCTTGAAATGAAATGCATGGTAAACGGTAAACAGGTTAGCCAGGGAAATCTCGGGGATATGGACTGGACTTTTGCTGAAATCATCGAAAGAGCATCCTATGGCATAGACCTATACCCCGGCGATATCATTGGCAGCGGAACAGTAGGCACCGGATGTTTTCTGGAATTAAATGGAACCGGAAAATTGAATGATCCCAATTACACGGAGCAATGGCTACAAGCAGGTGATATTATTGATATGGAAATCGAAGGATTGGGAAAATTATCCAACATTATTATCGCTGAAGATTCTCAATGGAGTATTCTTGACCTTAAAAAAAATAAAAAACCCGGTGTATGAAACCGGGTTTGGATAATTTTTAGCTGGTTACATTATTCATTTTCTTCATGGGGGCTTTTCCATTGTTTTTTACTTTTCCCAAAAAACTGTCTTTTACTTTCAGTTCTCTCACCACGTTGACTTCTGCACTTCCAACACCAGAATTTTCAATGTCCATATCCTGGACTATCAATCCATTTGCTTCAAGTGAACCAACGCCTGAACTTTTAATAACTGCAGTTTTCGCTTCACCGCTCAATGATACATTACCGACGCTGTTATTATTTATTTTAAGCGTATTAGCATTCAACCTCAAATCAATATTACCTACACTGTTGCATTGCAATGTAAGATCATTAAAACGCATTAGTTTATCACTCTTTACATTGCCTACTGTGCTCAAGTTTATAGATTGGAGATTCTTGAAGTTTACATAAACTTTTAATCGGTTTTTCGATTTTAAATTCAGATTTTTCTTTTTATCCATTTCGATTACCAGGTCATTTCCTTCATTTTTTATAATGAATAAAGCGTGCAGGTTTTCATCGGCTTCAACTTTCACCGATTCGGTTTCACCTTGTACCAGGTGGAGCTCAAATACACCGCTGGCTTTAAGGTTGTTGAATGATTTCACGGAAATGTTTTTGGTAACCATTTTCCCGTTTCCTTCTATCTTTTCATTTTCCTGGGAATTAGCCGGTACAGATAACATACCAGCAAATGCCATAATGAGCAATTTGTTCATAACAATTGATTTTTACGTTAAATAAATACACGAAATATTTCGTAAAACGAAGTAAGTCAACCGGAAGTTACAGTAAGCAGGAAATATTTTTTAGCTATAAAAAAATACAATGAATACTTGTCTAAGGGCATATAATGTTTGCTATCCCTTTTGTATTCCAAAATCCTTCATCAGTTCAGTGATTGCTCTGACACTTTCTAAAGGCAATGCATTATACATGGAAACACGAAACCCACCTGCTAACCGGTGGCCTTTTATTCCGATCATGCCTTCTTTTTTACACAGTTCCATAAATTCTTTTTCAAGGCTGACATCCTGGATCGAAAAACAGGCGTTCATCTTGCTGCGATCTTCCGGGGCTACGTTACCTTTGAAAACAGGATAAGAATCCAGTGTCTGGTAAAATAACCCAGCTTTTTCGGTATTCTCTTTTTCAATAACAGGTAAGCCACCTTTGTTTTTTAACCATCGCAGCGTTAACATGGCCACATAAACGGCGAAAACAGGCGGTGTATTCAGCAGGGAACCAGCCTCAATATGATTACGGTAATCTAAAATAGATGGTATTTGACGGTTTACTTTTCTTAAAATGTTCTTATTAATTACAAGAATATTTACACCAGCCGCTCCTGCATTTTTCTGGGCCCCCGCATAAATAATATCAAAACGGTTGAAATCCATTTCACGACTTAAAAAGTCACTGCTCATATCTGCCACAATAGGAATACCTCCCTGGTAAAATAAATTTAAGTTGTGCCATTGTGTTCCATAAATGGTGTTATTAGTGGTCAGGTGTATATATTTACTACCCCGATTAATAGTGAAATTTTTGGGAAGAAAATTATAGTTGGATTCTTTCGAACTGCATATAATATTCACCCCTCCAAAAAGTTTGGCTTCTTTAATGGCTTTGTTTGCCCAAACTCCTGTATCAGTATAATCTGCTGTTTCATTATCATTTAAAATGTTCATAGGTACCTGCATAAATTGGGTGGTAGCTCCACCATGCAGAAACAACACTTCATGGTCATCATCCAGGTTCATTAATAACCGGGCTGTTTCCTTTGCTTCGTCCATAACCGCTTGAAAAAGTGCTGTACGGTGCCCTATCTCTAAAATGGATAAACCACTGTTATTAAAATCAATTACAGCATGGGATGCTTCTTCAAAAACTTCTGCAGGTAAAATTGAAGGTCCTCCATTAAAATTATGCAGGTGGCGATTGATAATAGATGTCACGGTTTAATTTTTCAGGTACAAAGATATTAGAGTTTAGTTTAGTGTTAAGCGTTTACCAGTTTAGGATTGGTCCTCCATTAAAGTTTAAAAGTTTAATGGCTTTAATCACACATTCACAGAAATACCACTAACCAATTACCTACACAACTAATTAACCTTTCACTACATTCAGCCTAATTCTTTTTTTCATTCAATATATCAACCTTATTAACTTTTTCTTCTACAATCTTTAGGTTTTCCTTTCTTGTCTTTGTCATTATATTCAGGTCTATTAAACAGTTCAGGCATCTGAAAAACCACAATTTCGTTCACAACAAAAATTATTTTATGAAAAGAATATTATCAATATTAAGTTTAAGCGTGGTACTGGTTGTTTTATTGGCAGCTTGCGGAAACAAAGCTGAGATAGAAGCGATGAACGCTAAATTGGAAGCATATAAAGATTCTGTAAAGACGGCGGCTGACACAGCCGGACTATCAGATTACCAGGCATGGAAAGCGCAAAATGAACTTGGCGAGTATAATGAATATATGTACGAGCAGGAAGCTACTCCAGTAAATTATGCCGTTAAGAAATCCGCACCCGCCCGTACTGTGGCGCAGAGGAGTTCTAATCAAAGTGGTTCAATGGGAAATACATCAGGTAATACGGCCAAAGCCAAAAAAGGATGGAGTAAATCAGCGAAGGGTGCCGCCATAGGCGCAGGTGCCGGTGCAGTAGCGGGTGCCGTAATTAATAAAAGAAATCGTGCGGTTGGTGCAGTAATAGGTGGAGTAGCTGGTGGTGCTGTAGGGTATGGTATTGGCCGGGGGATGGATAAAAAATATGGCCGGTTTTAAATATCAAATGAATTATAATAAAAGCAGGCAAACGCCTGCTTTTATTATTTTGTGAATACTCAACATAAAAAAGCTGCCTTTTGAGGGGCAGCCTTATCTGTTTAAATAATGGTAGAATTAAACACTTTGCCCATCGTCATCGGAACCAGTTATAGATTTTTTTGATCCGGGAACCCTTGTTCTTTCCCTGCTCTTTCTACTGTTTGTTAAACCGCCAGTACTCATGTTATTTGATTTAGAGCTGGAAGTATCTGCCTGGGAGCTGCCTGGGATATTTGCAATCTTTTTTTCTTTTTCCTCCTCTTCAAAAGTATCTCTTCCGGATTTTTCTTTTGGATTTTGCCTGTTTATATCTTTTCTCAGGTCCTGATCTTCCCTGTTTCTCCATTCTTCTTTGTTTATATCTTTATTTCTATCAGTCATGATTTTACATTTTAACAGTGAATAAAATATTTCTCCTATAAAATGGTAAAAACTATGCCACCGAATCGCTGAATGCTTTGGTTCTTATTATTTTTTAACCCGGAATACGCGAAATGTATTTTTCAATTTGTTTAATCTGATCCACTATTTGTGGAGTTGTAGGTTTTAAAGCTTTTGCTTTACGAAAAAAATCTTTGGCAGCTCTAAATTCTCTTTTATTCATCATCAGGCTGCACATTTGTAAATAAGCTGCTGATTGATTTTCTTTATCAGGTAATCCTTTGCGGATGGCCTGCCGGATATAATTTTCAGCCTGTTTGTTATCATTTCTCTGCATGGAAATCATTCCCATCTGCAAAAGGCTGGCGCCTTCGGCTTCTTTCATAGGCATTCCCAAATCAAGTCCTTTTTTCATCATTTTCTCGGCGCCATCAAAATCTTCTTTCATCATTGCAATATTTCCACTAAGGGTATAATATACTGAGCGGATAGGTTTATACAAAAGATTTGGATATTTTATAGAGTTTAAAACCTTTTGCGCTTCTTCCATATTTCCACTTTCCATGTGTTCCTGTATAAGTCTTAACGGTCCAAAAAAGAAGTGTCCGGCAATTAAAATAAGACCAATAAAATATAAAGGAAATGCAGGCCAAAAGCTGCTGAAATAATTAGTAACTGCCCCACCTAATATTAAAAGGATGCCTAAAACAAGTCTGTATTTTATGAGGAGATTGTAAAATTTCATCTGTTTAATTTATTAAGGTGTGCAAAGATAAGATGATGAAAAGTAAATAAGATTAGTTTCCTATTTTTGCGCTCCGGTAAAAAACCGCTTTGGCTCCGGCTAAATTGGTCTCATAGTTCAAGGGATAGAATAGGAGTTTCCTAAACTCTAGATCCAGGTTCGAGTCCTGGTGAGACCACATAGTAAACCTTGTTTCTGTATGGAATTCAAGGTTTTTTTTTATTTTATCTAATCTAAAATATCACGTATTCATTTTTTTTATTAAATAACAAGATAACTTCCAATTCCATCACAGCATAATAATATAATTAAAAGTCAATGGGGAATGATAAAAATGAAAATGAAAGCAATAATCAATACTGTGTATGGTCCACCTGAAGTTGTAAAACTTATGGATGTTGACAAACCTGTTCCCAAAGACAACGAGGTTCTGATTAGAGTTTATGCTACAACGGTAAACCGCACGGATTGTGGATTTAGAAGTGCAGAATATTTTGTTTCCAGGTTCTTCAGTGGCTTGATCAAACCTAAAAACAAAACCTTGGGAAATGAATTTGCCGGAATAATTGAAGGAGTAGGAAAAGCCGTAAAATTATTTCATACCGGCGACAAGGTATTTGGATATAACGATATAAAATTTGGGGCACATGCGGAATATTTGACCATGGCAGAGAATGATGCAATGACAACTATGCCTGAAAATATGACTTATGAAATGGCGGCACCGATCACCGAAGGCGCCCATTATGCCTTATGTATTATAAGGGCTGCTAAAATCAAAACCGGACAAGATGTGCTTGTTTATGGAGCAACCGGCGCAATTGGGTCTGCAGCTGTACAGTTGTTAAAATATTTCGGGACCAATGTTACAGCTGTTTGTAACACACCAAACATGAATTTAATAAAATCATTGGGAGCTGTCCAGGTAATTGATTATACCAAAACAGATTTTACCAAAACAGGCCAGACTTTTGATTTTATATTTGATGCGGTTGGGAAAAGCTCATATGGGCAATGCAAACCATTACTAACTAAAAAAGGAATTTATGTATCAACAGAATTGGGTAAAAATTTCGAAAATATTTATTTAGCATTATTAACTCCCATCTTCCGGGGCAAAAAATTAATATTTCCTATTCCAACCATAAGTAAGGCTGATGTTGTTTTTTTAAAAGAATTGGTAGAGCAGGGAATGTTCAAACCAATAATAGACAGGCAATATAAACTGGAGCAAATTATTGAGGCTTACCATTATGTTGAGTCTGGGCAAAAAACAGGTAATGTAATTATAACCTTGTCATAAAAATGGTATTTAATTAGTTTGCCAATCAAAAACAAGAAAATATAAATTGCTTATTCATCATTATCCTTTTTACTTATCTTTTTGAAAACCTGTATTTAATTTATGGAACAGATCATATCACCTATAATAAGTCCAGGCGAGTTAGTAATACTCAATAAAACCAGGAAGTTAGTAATGGTTGATGCCAGAACAGGAGTAAATGCCCAAGAAGAGTATTTACAGAAGCATTTGAAAGGAGCCTTATTTGTTAACCTGGATACAGATCTTGCCGATATTAAATCAAGCTTTTCTGATGGTGGTCGACATCCCCTTCCAGACCCGGTAAATTTTTCTGATGTTTTAACAAAACTGGGAATAACACCATCATCTCATGTCATCATTTACGATACAAAAAATGCCGCAAATGCGGCTGCCCGTTTTTGGTGGATGCTGAAATCTATCGGTCATGAAAAAGTACAGGTGATAGATGGTGGTTTTGATGCCGCTATCCATGCCGGATTTCCAATCAGTTCAGAAAAGGAAGAAGTTTCAGTAAGCGAACCGTATGGTGACATTGCATGGAGACTGCCCTTATCAAATATGCAAGAAATTGAAAATGTATCGAAGAATAAGGACTTCCTTATAATTGATGTTCGTGAAAAAAAAAGGTATGATGGTGATACCGAACCTATTGACCTGGTGGCAGGACATATACCAGGAGCAATCAATATTCCGTATACCAATAACTTAGATAATAATGGCTTTTTCTTATCTCCGGAGAAACTCAAAAAAATATATGAACCGGAAATAGAAGGCCGAAAATCAGGAAACCTGATTGTGCATTGTGGTTCAGGTGTAACGGCCTGTCATACTATTTTAGCAATGGATTATGCAGGTATGCAGATACCCAAGCTTTATGTAGGTTCCTGGAGTGAATGGTCAAGAAATGATAAGCCAGTAGAAACTTCAAAAAGTCTGTAAAAAATTAGCACCATGTTTTTGATCTTGCTGTTAATATGATTGAAGATCAAATGCTCCCAGGAATATTTTTTTACTACCTATAAATTAAAAAAATCCCCATTGTTGTTATGAGGATTCATAAAAAGTGAATTTTCATTTATTTTTTTAGTAACTGTTCTAAAGTTGTTGGAGGTGGAACAACATTAATACCCGTGAAAAGATTATAAACAAAAAGCCGGCAAATGTGCCGGCTTGCTTTTATGAATTTAAAAAATTTATCAACTCCTCTTTTCATCCCTGTTATCGGTAGGAATTTTACGGATAAAATCATCATATGTTGCATCTTCGTGATCACTGTAAACACCGTAAGCATCCATGCTATAACCTACTAAGCCATCATTTGCCTTTATTACATATATTACCGACATATCAGAAGGATCTGATTCACCTTCGAAGCGGTAAACTTTAATGATTTTTAAATCTTCAGGAGTATATATTTTACCACTACCGATTGAGAATCCGCCATCAGTAAATTTAAATTCATTATCCTGCTTTTTAAGTCTTAAAGTCTCAAGGACTGAAGTAACAGTTGTCATTTCGCCGGGTTTATCTTGCATAATTTTTATTTTGGGGTTAATTATAAATGTGCGTTTAATTGTTACTTCCAAATTACGTACCTGCAAATCCGGTTTAAACAAGTCCCTGTAAATAAAAATAAATTAAGTTTCAATTATCTGAAGAACTTAATGCTTATAAAATTAGTACAGTATTAATCCTGGTTGGACATGTAGAGATTCTTCCGCATATTATTTGGACCAAAACAGGCAAATAGACTTATTTATAGTTCTGAGGCCAGAATTTTTTAGAGTCCAATCTGGCAAAGTTTTTTTATTATCTACTGTGTAGAAATTGAACTTATTAAAATTTAAAATGTTATATTATGGAAAGTTGGAAATTAAAATTAAAAGGTAGCTGGAATGAAGCTAAGGGTAAAGTAAAACAACAATATGCTGACCTTACTGATGATGATCTTCGTTACGAAGACGGTAAAGAAGATGAATTATTAGGACGCCTGCAACAAAAGACCGGCAAAACAAAAGACGAAGTAAAAAGATGGATTGATGATCTATAAATTATTTTTCACTAATAAATTTCAAATTATATGAATTCAGGTTCAAAAGTATTATTAGGTGTTTTAGCAGGCGCAGCCGCCGGAGCTGTATTGGGTATTTTATTTGCCCCTGAAAAGGGTCCTGAAACCAGGCGTAGAATATCAACAAAAAGCTCTGATGTTGCAGATTCGCTTAAAAGCAAATTCAATGACCTGGTAGATAATATTGCCAGCAAATTTGACAGTGCTAAAAGCGAAGCAGCTGATATGAAAGACAGGGCTACTGCAGGAGTGAAAGCAGGAGCACAAAATAGCATGTAAATTTATTTTGATTGAACAAGTCCGGAGAAAATACAGAACAGCAAAATGCGCCAACTGTTGCCCTTGAAGATCTTTTTCATAAGGCAACAGATTATGTAGAAACAAGAGTGGAACTTGCCCGATTAAAAGCGGTGGAAAAATCGGCCGATGCTGCATCTACAATGTATGCAGGAATGGTGGTTTTACTGATCGCATTTTTATTTATTATTTTATTGAATATCGGGCTGGCAATATTAATTGGCGAATACATAGGTGAGATTTACCTAGGTTTTTTTATCCTTGCTGGATTGTATGCACTCACCGGACTTGTTTTTTATTTTAATAGAAATACCTGGCTTAAAACACCTGTCAATAATCGTATTATCAAGAAAATTCTTGGAAATTAATGGTGCCCATCTCCACATCTAAAGATTTGCAGCAACGCATTGCTGAACTTGAGCAAAAAAAATTATTACAGGAATATGAACTGAAAGATCAGGCGCAAAAAACAATGGAAGCACTAAAGCCTGGTAATATGATCAGTCATGCCTTTCATCAACCAGGTATGAAAGGGAAACTTGTAAATGCCTCATTAGGTTTGTTAACCGGATACCTATCTAAAAGAATCTTTTTAGGACCAGCTTCAGGGCCGGTTTCAAAAGTTGCAGGTGATATGTTGCAATGGGGTATGGCTGCTTTTACTGGCAGTAAAGCTGATATGATCAAACAAAAGGTCGGGCAGTTCTTACGCAAAGCAAAATTCAAAAATTAATATCAGGCATAAATTCTATCAATCGCATCCCTGAATTTTTCCATTATTACTTTTCTCTTCAACGATAATTTTGGTGTCATCTCACCCGTTTCAACACTCCATTCATCTGGTAATAATTCGAACTTTTTGATCTGTTCTACATGATTAAAGTATTTGTTGAAATTCTCTACCAGGTCTTTATAAAAATCTAATACGGCAGGATGGTGAAGCATTTCTTTATTGGTGGTGTAATCAATTTTGTTTTGGTTACACCAGTCTTTCAGGTTAGGAAAAGACGGCACAATGAGAGCTGAAACATATTTTCTGTCGGAACCAACAACCAGTATTTGTTCTATGTAAACACTTTCCTTCAATTTATTTTCAATGGGCAGCGGAGCAACATATTTACCTCCACTGGTTTTAAACATTTCTTTTTTACGGTCTGTTATTTTTAAAAACTTATTTTTTACCATAGTACCGATATCACCTGAATAAAACCAGTCATCAATAATAACTTCTGCAGTAAGGTCTGGGCGTTTATAGTACCCCATCATTACATTGGGACCTTTACAAAGAATTTCTCCATCTTCTGCAATTTTTACCTGGATATTGGCAATAAGAGGTCCAACGCTGCCGAACATACGGTCTTCTTCATTATAACGATTCACACTTATAACTGGTGATGTTTCCGTTAAGCCATAACCTTCCATTATAACTATCTTAGCAGCCGTAAAAATTCTTATCAATCGAACCTGGCAGGCAGCTCCACCGGTTACAATACATTTGATATTATTACCCAGTGCCTCTCTCCATTTACTGAAAATTAATTTATTAGCCAATCCAAGTTGAAATTTATACCATGGGTTTAGCGGCTGGTTAATTTCAAACCGTGTAGATAACTCATGTGCCCAAAAGAACAGTTTTCTTTTTACACCTGTCAACTCATTTCCTTTGAGCATGATCTTATCATATACTTTCTCCAATAGGCGTGGTACTGTTGTAAACAGGTGAGGTTGCACTTCTTTCAAATTATCGCCAATGGTTTCAAGGCTTTCAGCATAATATATGCTGGTACCCTTAAACAGGTATATATAAGTTACCATTCTTTCAAAAATATGATTGAGCGGTAAAAAGCTTAATGCCCTTAAATTATCCCCTGGTGGAAAACATGGCATACTATCCATTACATTACTCAGGATATTTTTATGAGATAACATTACACCTTTAGGTTTTCCTGTAGTACCGGAAGTATATATAATTGTAGCCAGGTCCTCGTATTGAACTTTGGAAGAAATTGTATGAACCTTTTCTTCCAGTTCAGGTGTTGATAATTGAAGTACTTCTTTCCAATGTCTTGCATCAGGGACATGTTCAAAAGTGAAAATGTGTTTCAGGAGGGGCAATTTATCTTTCAGTGTCAAAACTTTTAAATACAACTCTTCATCGTTCACAAAAATCATTTTCGCCTGTGAGTCTTCAAGAATAAAATGTAATTCATTTACACTAATGGTAGGGTAGATAGGTGTTAACACGCCACCAGTTTGCTGAACGGCCAGGTCAAGCATCACCCATTCAGGACGATTTTTTGAAATGACAGCAATTTTATCCCTGCCTTCCGGAGTTTGATCGTTGCCACTTATGCCTAAACCAATTAATCCTGCACTTAATTTTTTAACCGTTTGATGAACTTCCTGCGTACTGTATTTTCGCCATTTTCCGTTTTCTTTGGCGGCCATCATATCTTCTACAGGCAATTTTTGCAATTGGTATTCAATGCAATCAAACAATCGTTTTAGTTCTGTCATGGCAAGTAATTTAATGCAAGTAAAAAGGACTATTATTCCCAGCTTTATTTTCCGGGTAAGCTATCGTTAATTTATACTCCAAAAACAAAATAATTAAATAATATGAAGGAGCATTAAGGCTGCTGGTTTTTTTCGGCGTTTCTTTTCAATTTTTCAAATTCCCTGTCAACCAAAGTTTTACTATCTCCTTTATAAGCTTCAATATATTGAAAAACTAAAGCTAAACCCCAACCAAGCATAGGCCAAATGGGCCAGGGCCATTTCATGTTTCGTCCATGCATGCCGAAGGTAAACCACCAGATAGTCCAGAAAAACACGCTGGCGATCAGATAAACACTTAGATTTTTTTTAAATTCGGCTCGTTTACGGGCTAATTTCCATAATTGTTTTTCCTGTTCATCCATAATTCAAAATTTGAATGAACAATTTATTGAAAATAAATCAGGAACAGCAAAAGGGCTTCAGCCTCCTTTAATCTCAAAAATTGGAATTTATTGAGCCTGGTAATACTGACCGGCAGGCATTTTAAATATCCGGTTTTTCTGAAAATCCGTAAACCTGGTATATGCAGCCTGGTGCGTATTGGCCCAGGTTTCAAAAGCAGGTAAATTTTCAACAGTCCCAAACAGCCATTGATTATATGCTTCAAACATGCCTTCCTTTAATAATTGCTGATGATAATCAAATAATCGAAAAGGAAATTTTGTTGCATTGTTGGCGAACCAGTCCGTAATAAATCGGGTACGCATCATGGTAAGAGTAGCCGTTGTAACTCCCCGAGTCGCCAGTGATCCTTGTCGGTTAAAGGTTTGCAAAACAGCTTTTGCAAATTCACTTTTATTATTTTCTTCTCCTTTCATCAGGTCAGCTTCTGTGAAAAGCTTTTCTTTATACGCATTTAATAAAAGTTCCTTCATGGCTGCACCTCGTGGAGTGAGGCTCTCCATATTCACGAATATTTCTCCATATAAAATGCTCCAGATTTTATCTTTCGTATAAAAATAATAAAGTGCAGCATTGTAATAATTACCACTATATCCTGGATCAACCTGGATTCCTTTTTCCCAAAGTTTAATGGCATTATAATCCTTCTTTGCCCATAACAGTTCACCATATTCACTATGTAATGGCCCACTGTTAGGGAATTTTTTCAAGCCTTTTTTATAAAGTTTATCTGCTTCTTTTACATCTTCAAGTGCTTTATAAACATTACCTGCAATCTGGAAAGTGATTACGTCTGCATCATTTCTGTCAACTATATTTTTTACTCCATTCAGTGCTTTTTCAAAATTACGTTTGTAGTAATAAGCCTGTATAAGATCTTTATGAAGTTCCAGGTTATCCTTGTCCTGAAGTATCGCCCTGTTCAGGATAATGATCGCATTATCAAAATCGCCCTGGCGTAAAAAAGTCCGTGCATTCTCCTGCAAAGATTCAGTTGTTTGCTGGGCTGAAAGGTTTATCCCAAAAAACATTGCTATGAAAACGGAAAAAAATAATTTTTGCATAAATATATTTATGGTCAACAGATGTATTTAACCTGTTGCCAGTTGCAAGATTACACATTATAACTGCAGAACTTAAACAAGATGTGTTAAAAGTCCATCCCTGAGCTTAGGTTCAAACCAGGTGCTTTTGGGTGGCATAACCTCACCGCTGTCAGCTATATCAAATAATTGCTGAATATTGACGGGGTGCAAACTGAATGCCACTTTCATTTCTCCGCTGTTAACTCTTTTTTCAAGTTCTTCCAGGCCACGAATTCCACCCACAAAATCAATTCTCTTATCCGTACGCTGATCTTTTATGTTTAAAATTTTATCCAGAATTTTTTCAGACAAAACCGAAATGTCCAGCACACCAATCGGATCATTGCTGGCAGGATTTTCCCGGGGATTTAGCTTGTACCATTGGCCATTCAGAAACATGCCGAATTTATATTTTTCCTTAGGTTTTACAGCTTCGCTGGAAAGGCTTACTGAAAAATCTTTTTCCAGGGCTGTTAAAAAATCAGAATCAGAAAGTCCGTTCAGATCTTTTACAACCCGGTTATAATCCAGGATGGCTAACTGGCCCGCCGGGAAAATGGTTGTTAAGAAATATTGTGCATCGTTGCTTTCGGAGAGTTCTTTACTCACTTTAGCGGCAGATGCGGCACGATGATGGCCATCAGCAATATATGTGGCTGGTATTTTTTCTTCAAATAATGCTGTAATGGAATCTATGGTAGCCAGGTTATCTATGATCCAGATGGTATGCTGAATTTCGTCTGCGGTTGTAAAATTATAAGTAGCCAGGTTATCATGTTTCCAATGCTCAAAAATTTCATCCAATTCTTCCAAATCCCTGCACGCAAGGAATACATTCCCTGTTTGTGCACGGGTTGTTTTTATATGATTGATGCGGTCCTTTTCTTTTTCTGGCCGGGTGTATTCATGCTTTTTTATCTTATCGTTGAAGTAATCATCGATAGATGAAACACAAACCAGTCCTGTTTGGCTTCTACCATTCATGGTTAGTTGATAAATATAATAACAGGCATTCTCCTCCTGTATCAAAACGTCTTCATCCCTGAATTTTTGAAGATTTTGCTTCGCTTTATCGTAAACCTGTTGGTGATGTATATCCACATCATCTGGTAAATCAATCTCGGACTTGGTTATGTGCAGAAAAGAATACGGATTAGCAGTTGCTTCCGCTTTAGCTTCTTCCCTGTTTAATACATCATAAGGACGCGAAGCTACCTGCAGTGCATGCTCTAATACTGGTCTTAATGCTTTGAATGGTTTTATATTTGCCATAGTGGGCAAATATCTGAAATCCTGACCACCTAAACCAAATCAGGATGAACACCATTTTGGAATAGAACATTTAATTCTCAATATGATCATTTCATTACAAGATTTAAAACCTGCTGAAAAACAATATTACCTGCAGCATATTATAGCTCCAAGGCCCATTTGTTTTGCATCGACTATAGATGTTGAAGGAAATGTAAACCTGAGCCCGTTTAGTTTTTTTAATATTTTTTCTTCAAATCCACCGGTCGTCATTTTTTCCCCCGCAAGGCGTGTTCGGGATAATACAACCAAGCATACTTTGCAAAATGTTTTGGAAGTACCTGAAGTAGTAATCAATATGGTTACTTATGACATGGTACAACAAACATCACTGGCAAGTTGTGAATATCCTAAAACAGTTAATGAATTTACAAAGGCTGGATTTACTATGGAGAAAGCTACCGTTGTACGCCCACCCATGGTAAAAGAAAGCCTGGCCAAAATGGAATGCCGGGTAATGGAAATAAAATCATTGGGTGAAATGGGTGGTGCCGGGCAACTGGTTATCTGTAAAGTATTGGTGCTTCATATTGACGAAAATTTATTTGAAGATGTTCCTGCTGATGAAGTGATGAGGAAGTTGGACCAGCGAAAAATACATCATGTGGCAAGGCTTGGGGGTGATTGGTATTGCCAGGTAAATGAGCATAATCTCTTCAAGGTAATAAAACCCAGTACATCCTTAGGAATCGGTGTCGATGCACTTCCTGCGCATATCCGTAACAGTAAGATACTAACCGGGAATAACCTGGGTCTATTAGCCAATGTGAAAGAAATACCTGTTATAGAAGCGGCTTTTAATGATGATCACCTGAAACAGATCCTTCAATATTACAGTATTAATCCGCCTGAAATGGAAAAGGAACTTCATTTGTATGCGTCGTCGTTATTATCGGATGGAAAAGTACAGGAAGCCTGGCAGGTATTACTTTCTAATGATTAACGTATCTATAACCAGTTTTTCTGACTGGATTCTATTTTATACAAGGCGTAATTTTTTATTTCATTAGCCAAATCAAGATCAATATAAGGTATCCGGATATGACCGCCTGCCGTATATAAAACGATATTGGCTATGTTGTTTTTTCTTTGCCAGGGGGATTGATGCAATCCGATTTTTTGAATTTTGTACCATTGCAATAATTGGATCTCACGGCCCCAAATGCCACTATAAATCTGCAGGGCATCATCGTTTATGTATAGCCGGTAAATTTTTTGAAAAACCATGCTGCTGAAATAAATAATTGGTAGCCATAACAAAAAACTGAATGCATAATAGGGAATAAAAATCCAGGCTAAACTGGTAAAAGCCAATCCAAGTGGCAAACCAATAATAAACAACCGCCGCCATGCATATGCCCGGTGAATTTGATGTTCACTGTGCTCTCCCTGAAAAATTTCAGGGTGATAAGGAGCTACGAGTTTTTCGAATGCAACATTGTTTAGAACTGGCACCAGGGCCTTTTGTGTTTTTTTATTTTCTTCCACATTTGCCTGGTGAAATTCCAATACATAAATATTCAATTTCCGGCGTACCCAGTTTGCTTTCCATGAAATATACTGGATCTTGGAAAATGGCACCAGGTTTTGACGGATACTGGTTAGTCCTGACCTGATTCTAAATCCTTTTTCGGCTCCTGACAGTTGAAAATTAAAATAGAGTAATGCCATACGTAATAATGAAACAACAATAGATATCACTAATACAAATACAGCTAATGACAACAAAACACTTGTGGTAAAAGTGATGAGTGAAGATGATTCTTCCAGCATTCGGTTAATGATATTGCCGAAAATATCTTCCAGGTTCTGATACATGGACATGGTAAATGCCAGTATGATAAAAAAAGTCTGTATATGGTTAGCCGTAAGTCCCATTTTTATGACATCTGCTATAGATAATGATATTAAAGGGGTAACCACGGGTTTAGTGATATCATTGGAATCCATCTTTTCATTCTCCATCAGATAAGTACGGAGCATGGAAGCTTTATCAATGGCAATGGCATCAATGGTTGCTTCAGCTTTATCACTACCTGCAGTATCGATTTTCACCCGGGCTATCTTAAATAGCTGGTGCATCCAGGTTTGTTCAATATGCACCGCCTGGATATTTTTTAATGGAATGGTAATGATCTTTTTATTGATCAGTCCTTTTCGGAAAACCATATCATCCTGCTGAATGAAAAATCGGAAATAATAAAAATTAACGAGTGAACTGACCAGCACTATTATTCCGATAACGGCAACGAGAACCTGGAGGTAGCCAGATTTATTGGAAGATTCCCGGAATAAAATAATTACAAGAACAGGCCAGATGGCTTTCACAAAAGTTATCACTGCTTTATACAGGATGATCAATAACCCGGATGCTGACTGCCTTTGCGGCAGGTGCCAGTCAGGCGGTTGCTGGTTCTTCATCCGCGGTTTTTTTGGCTATCCATTCTTTAATACTTTGCGCATCTGATTCTTTCAAACCTTTTATATGTAAATCGGCCCCGCTGGTACCGGCAGTAAAAAGATGCAAAGTAGCCAGACCATATTTTCTTTCAAAAGGACCTGTACTAACACTGCTGTTTTGAATACGGTTGAAGGGACAAATACTTGTTTGCTGAATAATAATTCCATTCTGGTAAATGATATCCTTCTCCCTTAAAGCATATGCTCTTTTTTTAAAAGCCAGTGTTTGTAAAATGTAATAAAATACAATGATCAGGATAAATGCTGCGATTATAAATATATATCCTGGAAAAGTTTGAAATGGGGGCACTATAAAAACAAGGAAACCTGAAGCCAGAAGCAGAATCCCGGAGATCAGTAACCATTCCAGACGCATTACTTTTAAATAATCTTTTTCAATAGGTGTTAATTCAACCTCTTCGGCTTTAGGCAACAGGGCCATATCTATTGTACTATTCTGAAAGATCATCTTGCTTTTACTTAAAAACGGCTGCCAAATACCTTACGTAAAATTTCTGTAGTGCGTGCCAGGGGATTAGCCCGAATGTTGGCTTCTTCTTTAGCCACCTGGTCAAATAAAGCACTGACTGCTTTATCAACTACATAAGAAGGAAGGTCAGGATTTATTTTATTGAAAGTGGTAGGAAAACGATTATAAGTGTTGATTACATCTGTATAATACCTGGTAGCTTCCGTTCTGTCCAATGAACTTTTAATTACAGGTGTAAATGCAGCTACCAGTTTTTCGGTTGTTTTTTGTTTGAAGTATTGAGTGGCCGCATCATTAGGACCGCGAACTATATTAATGGCATCCTGAATAGTCATTTCGCGGATGGCATCTGCAAAAATAGGTTTCGCATATCCTACCGCATCTTCAGCACCACGGTTTATTTGTAAAATAGCTTTATCAACTACGCTGTTAAATCCCAGGTCCCGAAGAGTAGTCACAACTTTTTGTGCATCGGGAGGAAAGAATAATTTATAAGCTTCATTGCCAAAAAAACCATCCGGCTTATTCAGGAAATTGATACCCTTATCAATACCCTGGTCCAATGCCTGGCGAATACCTTGTGCAGCTTCTGCTTCTGTGTAACCACCATAATTGCCGGGAAGGCTGGAAAGCGTATCGCAGGAAGTAAAAAAAAGCGGTAACATGGACAGGGTAAGTATAATGCGTTTCATAGATAAGTTTTTAATAATAGTTCAAATTGTCAGCCAACAAATGTAACTGCTTAAATTTTAAACGGATAAAGCCTCTTTGCGTTTGTTTATCCGATCGTGCAAGATCTTAAAAAATCTTGCCCTTTCCTTTTCACTTTGCGTACTGATCATTGTAGATTTCTGCAGCAGGTTTTGCACGTGATTGAAATGGTTTTCACTAAATCTCGTATCACGTGTAGTCATATAATTTACAACGGAATGAATCATGTAAGATATCCTTTGTCCATCAAGAATGGCCAGGGTTGAGTTGTCAAGGATCAGTACTTCATTAAAATACATCTGGAATGAACCCCTCGGTTTTTGTTCAGGATCCTCATCATCAAACTGGTAACCTAGAATAGCCTGTTTTTCCATATGATTCAGCAATTTTTCCAACGATTCATAAATTCTGAGCACATCCTCATCACTTTCAAACATACGGCCATCGCGGTAATATTCAATCTGCCTGATACTGGCATTTATTGCTTCCAGGTTCCAGATTTCTACAGCATCTATCTGGGTATAATAGGAGAGAATTTTTCTGCCAAGATTGTAAAGATTATCATCATATTCATCAAAGCTGAATTTCTTACTCTTTATATCTTTAAAACGGTATATGGTTTTTATCCAGAAATAATATTTAAAAGCGGCCAGGTCCCTGTTTTGAAAATGACGGAAAAGATGTATGTCCTTACAGAGTGTATAAAATTCTTTTTGTTTAAAACTGCTTACAAAAGCCATTGTATTGAGTGTATTTGTCAGGTATTCATCAAACCGGAAATTATCACTGTTAATCAGCTTTCCCTGGAATTGGAATGCATCGGTTTGTATGTCCATCATCTGGTCAAGTGAAATATGGTAGTGTGCACAGAGTATACATAATTCCTGCAGTGAAATGGTTTTTTCGCCCCGCATGCGCCTGTAAGCACTGTCAGAACTGATATTTAATAAACCGGCAATTTCATCAACAGCGGAAACATGTTCAGCAATGCGGTTTTTGATTTGACTGAATATTTGTTTTTGAAGTGCCAGCGTATCCATAATAGAATGTTTTATAAGTGTTTTTTACGGGCTTCAATTTTTGAAAGCAGGATGTTGAAAAAACTGTTTCGTTGTTTTTCGCTCACGCTGCTTATCTGTGTTGATTGTTTTATGAGATTGACCATATCAGTGTGAACATCATTGCAAAATTTTTCATCGCGTGTGATCATGTAATTCAATGCATCGTAATTAAGAAACAGCGTTTTTAAATGATCGGTGATGATCAGGATGGTTGTATCCCCCAATAAAACACGATTGAATACACACTTATAATTATCTTTTTTATACTGCGGATTTTCTCCCTTTAAAAATTTGCAACCGGCTTCTGCCTGGTCTCTTATATGTTCCACCTGGTTTTCCAGCCCTTCAAAAACCAATAACACATCAGATTTGGAAGAAAAGTATCCGGCATCTTTATAATATTCAATCTGGAAAATTAAACTGTCAACACATTCCGTATTCAATATTTCAGTGGAGGGTATATTGATATAGTTTCTGATGATCTTGTTTCCTAATAATTTGATTTCTGGTGTTAAACAATCCACCGAAAATTTAGCATCCTTGTATGATGGATGTAGCAGAATTGACTTCATCCAGAAAAAATACCGGAAAGCAAATAATGCATCTGATGAAAAATTATAAAAAATGGGGATGTCCTTGGTGAGGTAGATCAGCTGTTTATAAATAAAAGAATTGATGTTTTCCAGGTGATTCAGAATGTCCTGCAAATAATTTTCGAAACTATACCCGTTGTTGTTGATCCGTGTTGTTTGGAATAATGTATAACCGGAACGGATATTCAATATCTGGTCAAGCGAAAGATTAAAATGAAGACATATTTGGCGTGCTTCCTCTAGAATCAGTGGGGTTTCACCCCTGATGCGGCGGTATGCACTGTCACTGCTTACATGCAGTACTTCCGAAATAACATCCACTAATGAGGCCTGGGGCGGCAGAATTTCCCTGATACGCTGGAATAAAAAATCCTGTGACAGATCAGTTTGCATGTATTAAGTGATTAAAATTTATTTGCATTAATTGCAAAAACTGCCATCCAAGATTTAATATAATTCAAATAAGCCATATTACCTGTAGCTATTTGGCAATTATTCATTAAAACAAGGCAGTTGAATATAGACCAGGCAAAATTCAATTATAAATAGAGTCTCCCGGGTTTTAGATTCAGATAAATATTGAATTAAAAAAAATCTAAGGAGGCATCATGAAATATAAATCAGCATTAAAGGCTCTTCGCATCCAATATGCAGGATCCTGGTGTACTATGATTTTTGGACTGTTAAATATTCCGTGGATAATAATTTTATTTTACATGAGTCCAATGCCAGAAATTCTGTTTAACGTCTTCATTTTTTTCTATGGCTGGTACTGCTGGACATTTGCAGAATATATGATTCATCGTTTTTGGTCTCATACTAAAGGGAATAAATCACGACTTAATTCTCTTACCCGACATCAGCATCACCACAGTCATCCCACGGAAATAAGAGTGACTGTTTTTCATAGGGGATGCATGTTTTTTACCTGTTTAATTTTATTGCTGACAGGCATATACATACACTTTATCTTTTTTTACATAGCAGGTTTGATGACCGGTTTTTCCCTGTTTTCCCTGATTCACTATATCCTTCACCAATCATGGGCCGAAAAATTGTTTCCGGCGCTTTTAGAATTTCATATGGTTCATCATCTCAAACAACCTGATCGCTGTTTTGGCGTTTCCGTTACCTGGTGGGACAGGGTCTTTAAAACTACGCCTGCTTCCGGATCTAAAATCTCAACAAAAATTATTTCATTCTATTATGGCGGGGCAAAAGGCAAAAAAAATCAACCTACCCGTTTCAGCCTGGATGAATCGTTATTAAATGATTCGTAAGCCTGTTTTATTTATTATTCTCATCATACTTACTCACTTTTGTCGTGTGCTATTGAACATCTACTTTTGCAAAAAAATAAAAACCTGGTTGGTGACGCACCAACCATTTTGTTTTAAAGCTAATTTATATGAGCACACCGCACTTATCAGAACAAGAGATCATCAGGCGTGAAAAAATGGCCGAAATGCAGATAATGGGTATTGATCCTTTTCCTGCTGCTCTTTATCCCGTTAATTCAAATTCCGTTTATATAAAAGAAAATTTTACAGCAGCAACAAAAGATGAATTTACGCAGGTATGCCTGGCAGGCCGTATTATGAGTGTGAGGGATATGGGCAAAGCAAATTTTGCTGTTCTGCAGGATGCCCAGGGACGCATTCAGTTATATATCCGCAGGGATGATGTTTGCCCGGGCGAAGACAAATCGCTTTATGACATCGTCTGGAAGAAACTGATTGACCTTGGCGATATTATCGGTGTTAAAGGGTATGTTTTTACAACCAAGACCGGTGAAACATCCGTTCATGTACAGGAACTGACGGTACTTTCAAAATCATTGAAACCTTTACCTGTAGTAAGGGAAGCAGAAGGACAAACTTTTGATGCTGTTACAGATCCGGAATTCCGGTACCGTCAGCGTTATGCTGATCTTATCATCAATCCTGAAGTAAAACAAACTTTTGAAAAGCGCACGAAACTTGTAAATGCAATCAGGCAATTCTTAAATGATAAAGGAGCGTTGGAAGTTGACACGCCTGTACTGCAAAGCATTCCCGGAGGTGCGGCAGCGCGTCCTTTCGTAACTCACCACAATGCTTTGGATATGCCGTTTTACCTGCGCATAGCTAATGAACTTTATTTAAAACGTTTAATCGTTGGGGGCTTTGATTGGGTTTATGAGTTCAGCCGGAATTTTAGGAATGAAGGGATGGACAGAACACATAACCCGGAATTTACTGTACTTGAATTCTATGTTGCCTACAAGGATTATTTATGGATGATGGAGGTTACGGAACAAATGCTGGAGAAAACTGCAATTGCTGTAAATGGAACTACAAAAGTTATGGTTGAAGGAACGGAAATCGATTTCAAAGCGCCCTATAAGCGGATAACCATGTACGATGCTATAAAGGAATATACCAGCATCGACATCAGCAATATGGATGAAAATCAACTGCGGGAAGTTTGTCACAAACTAAATATTCATGTAGATGATACCATGGGTAAAGGAAAATTGGTTGATGAATTATTTAGCGAAACCTGTGAGGACCATTTTGTTCAACCCACATTTATTATAGATTACCCGGTTGAAATGAGTCCTCTTACTAAGCGTCACCGTTCAAAACCAGGCCTGGTAGAGCGGTTTGAATTAATTGTAAATGGTAAAGAGATTGCAAATGCTTATTCTGAATTAAATGACCCGGTAGAGCAGCGTGAACGCTTTGAAGAACAGGCTCGTTTAATGGAACGGGGGGATGATGAAGCAATGTTTATTGATCATGATTTTTTAAGGGCCCTGGAATATGGCATGCCACCAACATCAGGTATTGGGTTTGGTATAGACAGGTTGTGCATGTTGATGACCAATCAACCCAGTATACAGGATGTCTTATTCTTCCCGCAAATGAGGCCGGAAAGAAGTCATGAAGTGGACGAAAATCCGGATGTGACGGAATACTAATGCTTTATCATTTTTCTTTTCTTTCTTTGCAGCCATGATTTATCAAAATAAAATCATCCTATTAACCGCACCCTCAGGTTCCGGTAAAACATCAATAACACGCTATTTATTAGAATGTTTTCCTGATAAACTTGCGTTTTCAATATCTGCCGCTACCCGGCCACCCAGGGAAAAAGAAAAGAATGGGATTGATTATTATTTTTTAAGCCAGGAAGATTTTAATATCAAAATCCGTGAGGACGCATTTGCCGAGTGGGAGATGGTGTATGATGGGAAATATTATGGTACGCTGAAGTCAGAGCTTCAAAGAATTTGGAATAAACAGCAAATACCTTTGCTCGATATTGATGTTAAAGGCGCAATTCATGTAAAAAAACAATTTCCCCAATCTCTCGGGCTTTTTATAATGCCGCCGTCAGTAGATGAATTGAAACGTCGCCTGTATACCCGGGGTACGGATTCAGACGAATCAATAAGGGCAAGAGTAAATAAAGCCAAATACGAACTTTCGTTCAAAGATCATTTTGATCATGTTTTATTGAATGATGATCTGGAAAAAGCATGTATAGAAGCTAAAAGACTGGTTGAAAACTTCATAAGCTCATAAAATAAAAATATGTATTTTTCATTTGTTCAACACAGGGGGAATGTCCCGGCAAACTTTATCTTTAGGGTATGGCAGAAATGAAAGATATTTTGTGGTTCGTGATGGCCATTTTATTAATGGGATTTTTCGCTGGTATGGAAATGGCTTTTTACAGTGCCAACCGGATGGGGGTAGAATTAAAAAAGAAACAGGGACATAGCAGTGGTATAATACTTGCCGAATTTTTTGAAACACCCGTTCGATTCTTAACAACTACGCTCATTTGTTTTAATTTATTGCTTGTTTTTTTTGGTTTACAGTTCGCGGTAGTTATGAGACCATTATGGCAGGTTATAGGTGTTGGTTCGGCCCTGGTTCGTATGATCGTTGAAATAGCTATCTGCACTTTTATTTTGTTGATCTTTGTGGAGTTCATCCCCCGTGCTATTTTCAGGGCAAGAAGCAATACATTTCTTTATTTCTTTTCCCGCGTTATTCATTTTTTCTACCAGGTTTTTTATCCTATTGGTGCTGCACTTATTCATATGTCAGAATGGTTATTGAAGTATTTGTTCAATGTAAGAATGGCTGAAAGAAATGAGGCCTTTAAATACACGGATTATGATACACTTTTTCAGCAATTTAAAAATGGAAGTGATGAAAAACAGGAAATGAGTACGGAACTTTTTGAAAATGCGCTGGAGCTACCCAAAATTAAAATCAGGCAGTGCCTGGTACCAAGGAAAGAAATTGTGGGGGTTGAAGCATCCTGCTCCATGGAAGAATTGACCCGGAAATTTATTGAAACCAAATTGAGTAAACTGCTTGTTTACGAAAATAATATAGACCATATTACCGGTTATGTTCATCAATTGGACCTCTTTAAAAAACCAGAATCCATCCAACAAATTTTATTACCCATACCTGCCGTACCAGAAAGTATGAGTGCTACTGACCTGATTGAAAAATTTAGCAAGGAAAGAAAGAGTATGGCCTGGGTGGTTGATGAATTTGGCGGAACGGCTGGCATCATTTCTATGGAAGATGTCCTGGAAGAGATTTTCGGTGATATTAAAGATGAATATGATATAGAAGAATTTGTAGAAAAACAAATTGCGGAAAATGAATACATATTTTCTGGTCGCCTGGAGCTGGATTACCTGATTGATAAATACGGGTTGGAATTCGAATCTCAGGAATCTGAAACGCTGTCCGGATATATTATTAATTACCACGAAACAATTCCCCAACAAAAGGAAAGAATAATCATTGATGATTATGAATTTGATGTCTTAAATGTTAGTGATACGCGTATTGAAACGGTCAAAATGCGAAAATTAAAATAATCTTTCGTAGTTTCTCTCGGACCATATCCCATAATATTATGCATGTTTTTTATTTTACCTGGGCTTCGCTTAGCACACAATGTAAATTTATTGCCAAAAAAAACTATGGGGCTTCGGACTTCATATCTTTACGCACTTTTTTACAATCTAATCAATGGCACTACTGAATTTTTTAAAAAGAAAGAATAGACAGAACACAACTGAAATGTCGTTCATTGATCATCTTGAAGCCTTAAGAGGCCATTTGTTCAGATCCATTATAGCAGTGGTGACAGGGGCAATTCTGATTGCGGTTTTTAATAAATTTTTTATCCAGAAGATCATTATGGGGCCTACCCATTCTGATTTTCCTACATACCGGCTTATGTGCCGGCTGGCCGAAAAAGTGAACATTTCCACACTGTGCATGGGAAAGATCGGGGTAAAGATGCAAAGCACCACGGTAGCGGGACAGTTCTCCATGTTCTTCAGCGTAATATTGATCGGCGGATTCATAATAGCCTTTCCTTATATTTTTTATGAGTTTTGGAAGTTTATAAAACCGGCACTTACCAAAAAGGAGTTGTCAAGAACAAGGGGTGTTATTTTCTGGGTATCCCTGTTATTTTTTTCCGGCGTGCTTTTCGGTTATTTTGTTGTGGCGCCTTATACCATCAATTTTTTCTCAGGTTTCCAGTTAGACGAGAATATTGAAAACCGGTGGACCATCACCAGTTATATTCACACCATGACACCCCTGATCATGGGTACGGGCCTTGCTTTTCAGCTACCTTTAGCCATGTTATTTTTAGCGAAAATCGGAATAGTCAGTGCATCATTTTTAAGAAAAAACAGAAAATACGCTATTGTTCTGATCTTTGTTATCGCAGGTATTATCACCCCGGGTCCGGATTTGATCAGCCAGGTAAGTGTGGCATTGCCTTTATTACTTTTATACGAAGTGAGTATTATATTAACTAAAAGAGTGGAAAAAGAAAAAGCCATGGAAGCATTGAAAGAATGGAGTTAACGCTCATCACCACTTAGTTTATTAATTTTGCAGGAGGTATAAAACAGTAATTATGGAATCAACATTTGATAAAAGCAAACCTATTGCAATAGGCAGTGATCATGCAGGATATGATTATAAAGAAGACCTGATCTCTTTTTTGGAAGCCAAAGGCCTGCCTTTTAAAGATTTTGGCACGCATTCAAATGATTCAGTGGATTACCCTGATTTTGCGCATCCAGTTGCAAAAGCTGTGGAAGATGGTGATGCTTCATTTGGTATCCTGATATGCGGCACCGCAAATGGCGTAGCCATTACCGCCAATAAACACAAGGGAGTAAGAGCAGCTATTGGTTGGGGTGAGGAAATTACCCAATTGGCCCGTGAGCATAATAACGCAAATATCTTATGTATTCCAGCTCGTTTTATAAGAGAAGGGGATGCGGAAAAAATGGTAGATATATTTATCAATACGGCATTTGAAGGCGGTCGTCATGAAACCAGGGTCAACAAAATGAGTTGCTGATTTCATTGTTCTATTTATTGAAAATTTAAACTGAATCCTCCCGATAACCAACGCCCGGGCAATACAGATCCCAGCAAATCCTGGCCTTTGTGGTTGAATATATTATCCACTTGTACAAAAAGCCCGGATTTGTTTTTGTGAAGAAAAACATTTGCCTTTAAATTCATCATAAAATAATCTGCTTTTATTTCCGCATGAATGAGAGAAGCTGACTGGGGTTCTCTTTTCTTATAAATACCATTTGCGCTTAACCCTAACCGTTTTCCAGTAAATTGAAGAGAAAAGTTTGCCATAAATCTTGCATGAGATGAAATATAAAAAGAGGGTGTGCTATCACTGCTTTCGCTGTTTAACCAGGTGATACCCAAATTTCCCCATAACTTGTTTTCTTCATTCAATGAATGCACATACTGCAGGTCGATCTCAGCTCCACGGGTTTTTACTTGCGAAATGTTTTTTGCCAATGCATAAGAGCCTGTTGGTGAAAGGTTTTCTTTCCGCGGCATATCCGAATAAAGAGTAGGGTTCCAGTCAATCAATCTGGAATGATGACGGGCAAAAGCGGTTGCAGAGATCTTGAATTGATGATTAACCAGGTAATCAGCCCCAAATTCATAGCTGATGGATCTTTCTGCTTCCAGAAATGGATTACCCACTCTGCCACTGGTAACAAGTGGTTTGTTATAATTGTTAAAACGCTCCGTAAAATCCGCATCACGTATGGTTTTGCCTGCACTGCCCCGCAACTGCACCTTGTTTAACTGGTAAGATAAATTTACCTGGGGAACCAGTTCCCAACCTGATCTTTCATTCCAATCCAGGCGTAAAGCCGGGCTTAAAAAAAAATCTTCACCAATCTGCCTGTTCAATACAAAGAACCCGGCTCCCTGGTATAATGAATGATTACCCCTGTCATTTGAAGAGATTATTTTATTCATAAACTGTATCCCCATCGTTAGAGTAGAATTCATATCTATTTTGCTTTCATTTTTAAGAAGCGTTTGCCATAGTTGACTCCTGTTTTCATTCGCCAATGAAACAGCATTATAACGGAAATGATCATTTACATTTTTATAGCCCAGGTCAAAAGTCCAGCGTCCATTTTTTCCTTTATGGATCAATTGTAATTGATTCCAGATTGTTGTGACTTCTTCAGTTGCTGTATCTGATGTAAAACTGGTATAGAAATTCTGTGCTGAAAAATCACGTTGGTCATAAGCTGAACGCAGATTAAATGTCCAATTGTTATTAAGGAAATGGCTGATGGAAAGCGATGCGGTATGATTATTCAAAAAACCACGGGTTCCTCTTTGCGGTTGTCCTTCGGTGTTATTGGTTAATACCCCACCACCTAAGGCTGTTTTGCCAGATTGATAATACCCGCCTGCATTGGCTGAGAAAAGATTGTATTCGCCAATGCCACCATGTAATGACAGGTTTTTTTTATCTGTCCCACTTTTAGCGGCAAAAGTTCGGGTGATGATATGAATAACACCTCCAACAGCCTCACTTCCATAAATAGCCGATGAAGCGCCTTTAAGAATTTCTATCCTTTCAATCTCGGCAGGTGCAATAGGGATATAACTGTTGAAATGGCCTGTATTAGGATCGTTTAACCGCAAACCATCCAGTATTACCAGGACCTGTTGAAAGGTACCTCCCCTTATTACAATATCACTTTGTGCTCCCATAGGACCTCGTAACTGAACCTCCACACCGGGTATATATCGCAGTAATTCATCAATGGATTTTACGGGTAAATAAGAAAATTGTTCTCCTTTGATCACTAAAATATTCCGGCCTGTTTTAGAAGCATTCATTGGATTAAGAGTTGCTGAAATAGTTACAGGATCAAGTTCTATCCCTTCCGGTGCAGTATCCTGCTGGGATAGAAGAAATGAAGATTGTAATAAACAGGTAATAATAGCTATGAAATATATGAGCGAATATCTTTTTCTCATTTTAAGTTGGTTCAGTTGATGCGAAATTATCGGTGATTATCTCCTTTACGTTGCCAAATCCGGAATTTTTTTTATTTTTTTTAATATTATGGATGCATCCCTTATCCCGCTCATCAAATCATTACTGCCCGAACGATTAAAATATTTATGTTTGAACATAATATTATCCCTGATTTTTGGGAGAAGCGTTCACAGCAAAAACTTTAAAAAAAAATGATGAAAAAACTAGCATTTCTTATATTACTTATGCCAGCATTTTATAGCCAGGCACAAAAAAAGCATAATCCTGTCCCTTATGCTAAAACCATTAAAGCCGCTGATCTTAAAAAGCATTTATATATTGTTGCTGGTGCGGAAATGGGAGGTCGCGAGGCTACTACAGAAGGAGAGCGCAAGGCGGCAGCATATATTGAAAATGAATTCCGGCAGATAGGTTTGCTTCCGGGTAATAATGGAAGTTACCGGCAATTTTTTCCCGTATACCAGGATTCCGTTGTAAGCACTTCAATTACTGTCAACGGTAAAGAATTTACCCCGGGAAAGGATTTTATAGCAAGTCCGCAAACTAATTTTACGGCGACTTTGATGGGCAGTGAAGTGGTTTTTGCAGGCAATGGCATCGTAGATTCAACCCGCAATGATTATAAAGACCTGGATGTAATGGGGAAAATCGTTTTGATATTTTCTCCGGCATCCCCTGCCAGTGGAGCACCCCGCCAAAGAAGATCCAGTCCATATGTTTTGCAGGAGGCTGCAATGAAAAATGGCGCCGCAGCTATTTTATTGGTGCAGGAGAATTTTCCACGCCAGGTAACCAATAACCGGGGAAATATGACTATGAATGGTTATAAGAGTACCAACTATCCCAATACATATATCATATCCGAAGGTATTGCGCAAGCTATTATGGGCAATGATTTCTTAGCCGCTAAAGAAAGCCTTAAGAATGCCGGATTTACTGGTGCATCATACAAGGCTGATCTAAAATTACAGTTTGAAAAGGAAACGCAGGTTTTGCAGAGCAGTAATATCATTGGATTAATTGAAGGCACAGACCTGAAAGATGAATACGTGGTAATGACAGCCCATTATGATCATGTGGGTAAAAGAGGGGATTCAGTTATTTATTATGGTGCAGATGATGATGGTTCCGGAACGGTTAGCCTGATTGAATTTGCGGAAGCATTTCAAAAAGCGAAAAATGAAGGTAAAGGACCCAGGCGTTCTATTATAATCATGGCAGTTTCCGGCGAAGAAAAAGGCTTGTGGGGTTCAGGCTATTATGGTGATAATCCCATTTTTCCTTTAGAGAAAACATCTGTTAACCTGAATATTGATATGATAGGAAGGATAGATCCTAAGCGTACGGTGGGTGATTCAACCAATTACGTTTATGTGGTTGGAGATGATAAATTAAGTACTGACCTCAGGCCCATCAGCGAAACCATGAATAAGCACACCAAGTTAGAATTGGATTATAAATTCAATGACCCCAATGATACCGAGCGTATTTATTACCGGAGCGATCATTATAATTTTGCCCGCCGTGGTGTTCCGATCATTTTTTATTTTAATGGAACACATGCCGACTACCACCGGCCGACGGATACACCTGATAAAATAAATTATGATCTTATGGAAAAAAGGGCTCGATTTATTTTTCATACGGCCTGGGAAATGGCTAATCGCAATGATATGCTGAAAAGAGATATTCCCCTGGAAAGAGCATTTTAGTAATTGAATTGATTGTGTAAAATTGAAAAAGCCTTCTATCATCAGAAGGCTTTTTCAATTTATTGTTATTGATCATTAGCGTACTGAACGTTGAAGAGTGCGACGCAACAACAGCTATATTGAAATAATACTGCCGGGATCAAAAAAATAATTTACCACCCCAACAAATATGCGAAAATCAGGGGTGCAACAATGGTGGCATCACTTTCAATAATGAATTTAGGTGTATTGATATCCAGTTTGCCCCAGGTAATCTTTTCGTTAGGGATGGCGCCGGAATAAGAACCATAAGAAGTGGTTGAATCGCTTATCTGGCAGAAATAACTCCAGAATGGGATTTCATGCATCTCCAGGTCCTGGTACATCATGGGTACTACGCAGATTGGAAAATCTCCTGCAATACCGCCACCAATCTGGAAAAAACCAACGCCTTTTCCGGCGCTGTTTTCTTTATACCAGTTGCTCAGCCACACCATATAATCAATGCCAGTTTTCATGGTTGCAGTATTCAATTCACCTTTTATACAATAACTGGCAAAAATATTTCCCATCGTGCTGTCTTCCCATCCGGGAACGATAATAGGAATATTTTTTTCCGCAGCCGCAATCATCCAACTGTGTTCTTCAGGAATTTCATAATTCTCTTTCATCACACCACTTAATAATAATTTATACATGTATTCATGCGGAAAGTAACGTTCACCATTATCTTCTGCATCTTTCCATATTTTGTAAATATGTTTCTGAATACGACGAAAGGCTTCTTCTTCAGGAATACAGGTGTCTGTAACCCGGTTGTATCCTTTTTCCAGGAGGTCCCATTCTTCCTGCGGGCTAAGATCGCGGTAATTGGGAACTCTTTTATAATGGCTATGGGCCACCAGGTTCATAATATCTTCTTCAAGGTTGGCACCTGTGCAACTGATGATCTGAACTTTATCCTGCCTGATCATTTCTGCCAATGAAATACCGAGTTCCGCAGTGCTCATTGCTCCGGCAAGTGTGATCATCATTTGGCCACCTTCCAGTAAATGCTGCTCATATCCTTTTGCGGCATCCACCAATGCAGCCGCATTAAAATGCCTGTAATGATGTTGTATAAATTCTGAAACAGGTCCTTTCTTCATATATCATATATTATTTGTGAAGCGCCAAAATTACTGTTTTCAGCAGAATTGTACTTATCAATACTATTTCCGGAAGCGTTCATAAAATAAAAACCCGCGAGGAAAAATCCACCACGGGTTAATTACCACACACCCAATTAAAGCTTATTGTTTTTTACTTTTTTTAAAGGTTACCCATTCACTGCCAGTGGTTGATTTAACGACTATTACATTTTCCGCATCTTCAAGCGTCAGGTAATAAGCAGTTCCTTCAGTTTTTGCCACTTCAAAAAGATCAGATACCCAATATTCTGCATAATTCTTTTTGATGCTGGTTTGTAACATCAGGGGTAATTCTGAAGTTGCCATCAGGCGGGTAAGTCCTATAAATTTTCCATCCGTTGAATAGTATGCATACACATATTTACTATTATACGTAAAGGAAGCTTTAAAGAAATCTGCTCCTGCAGTCCATGTAACATCAGCTGCTGTTACAAATTCTGAATTAAAAGCTTTTATAACTTTTGGGTTTACTGCTGTGGTGTTTGCAAATGCACTTCCGGTAGTTATGGTAAGGAAAAGTGCCACGGCCATCATCATCTTTTTCATAATTGTTTTTTTTATTGGTTAGGTTTATTTTTTGTTTGTTTGATATTATGACGCTGTAAAGGTATTTCTGGTTACAGGCTTTGTCAAGCTAAATATGACCGGTGGAAATGGTTGTTAAGCGGTATTAACAGAATAAGCGATAATTTTACCAATGAACATTTTTAAAAACCACTTGTCCGAAAACATTACCACAATGAGGTATCATGTATTTTTCAAAAAAATATCAATCAGATCTCATTTTGTTTGCAATACATTTCTTTTAATGAACTAAATACCATCAAATAAGCCTTATTTGAAAGGTTTATAAGGCAATGGTGTCGGAAGCCTTTCCAGTAATTCTTATCTTCATCAGGTTATGAATTACCTGGCACATGCATACCTTTCTTTTAATGATCCGGAAGTATTATTAGGAAATATGATCAGCGATCATGTAAAAGGTCGTACAAAGTTTGATTATGAACTCCGCGTACAAAAAGGCATCATGCTACACCGGGCTATAGATACTTTTACAGATCAGCATCATGTAACTAAAACAGCCATGAAATTTTTTAAACCTGCTTATGGGTTATATGCAGGCGCTTTTGTAGATGTGGTGTATGATCATTTCCTGGCGTTGGATAAAAATGAGTTCAGCATGGATTCATTATATGGCTTTTCCCAAAACACCTATATGTTATTAGAAAGATACCGGGATCAATTTCCACCCCGATTCCAGTTTATGTTTCCTTTTATGAAACAACATGACTGGTTATTTAATTATCGCAACAGGTGGGCTATTGAACGGAGTTTTCACGCTTTGGTTAACCGGGCAGCTTACTTAACGGAAGGGGATACGGCTTTTTCCTGTTTTGAAAAACATTACGAATCACTGAAGGAATGTTACATGCTTTTTTTTCCCGACCTAAAAGCGTTTGCTGAAAATAATTTCAAATCCTTAACATGATCAGCAGCGTAAAAAAACAAAATGCAACGTTTAACAATTATTTTTGCTCATAACGGAAACCTGTTTAAAGCATATTGGTCGATAGATATTGCCCGGCCATAAGTTTAATGCGATAGAGGAATGTAAACAATCGGATTAACAGGTATCCTTCAATATATAATATTACATATGAAAAAGTATTTCAGTTTATGCTGCCTGGCATTAATAAGTTATTGTATCAGTTTTAGCCAGGCTTCAGGCGATGATGTACCCATGATTGATAAATCGCCCATGGATATGAGTTATTATCCTAACAATTATCCTGTTTTAAAAATCCAGGATAAAGTGAATGAACCAGTAGTTACCCGGGTTATCTATAGTCGTCCGCATTTAAATGGCAGACCCATTATCGGGGGATTACTGGAATACGGTAAACTTTGGCGTTTAGGTGCCAATGAAGCCACTGAGATAGATTTCTATAAAGATGTAGTAATAGGTAATAGAAAAGTAGAAAAGGGGCGTTATACTTTATATGCCATTCCGGGAGAGGAACAATGGACTATGATCATTAATAAAGAAACCGATACCTGGGGCGCATTTATTTATGATGAAAAGAAGGATGTTCTCCGCGTAAAAGTTCCGGTGATAGAAAATGGCCAGGTTGCAGAGGCATTTTCAATGACCTTTGAAAAAACTAATTCCGGATGTAATCTTCTTTTATTGTGGGATAAGATCAGGGTTACGATGCCCATAGCCTTTAAATAATTTTTATGATTTTGAACCGATCTGCTGTTTTTCTGTTTTTGACTTTTGGTTTTATATCCTGTACTCAAAACGAAGCTAAAGAAGACCCCACACCTTCCAGGGCAGATACACCTGTCGTTAATATTCAGCCTACGAATTCTTTTACACCGGTTGACATTTCACCGATGGATATGATCTATTTCCCGGTTGATTATCCTGTATTGAAAATGTCTGATAATGAAAACATGGCTCCTGTTGCAAGGGTTATATATAGCCGTCCGCACCGGGAGGGTAGAAAAATTTTCGGAGAACTTTTAAAATACGGGGAGATCTGGCGCCTGGGAGCAAATGAAGCAACCGAAATTGAATTTTTCAGACGAGTAAAAATTCAGGATAAAACAGTGCAACCTGGTCGGTACTTGATTTATTGTATACCAAACCAGGACAACTGGATTATTGCTTTGAATAAAAATATTTATTCATGGGGGTTAAAAATTAAACCGGAACAAGATATACAACGATTTACCATACCCATTGAAACCTTACCCGCAAGCACCGAATTTTTCACTATGTTTTTTGAGCCAACAGAAAAAGGTGCTAACCTGGTTATGACATGGGAGGAGATATTGACCCGTCTTCCTTTACAATTTTAAAAAACTTTTTTTGGTAAAATTTTACTGTGGTAACTGTAGTAAAATGTTTTGCGGATGTTCATCCGCTTTTTTTTTGAATGATGAAAAAAGCGAAAATAAAAATCCCGCCTCGTGGCGGGATCAATATATGGATGGGTTAGTAAGTACCGGGAACTAAAATTCCCTACACAATATTAAAAATAATTTCTCCATACAAAAAAATTTTCTCCATTTATTTTATTCACATTTTTTTTTAGGCTGTGGATAAGGCCGCCTGTTTTTACGCCATATATTAGCCGGGCAATCTAAATTTCAATGTAGTTGGAATTATAACAGTTATATATAAACGAAAAAGATGAATAAGCTGAAAGCCTTATTTGGTAAATGTTTCAGGGAATTAATAAAATTATGTAATTGAATGTTTCATTAAAAAAAGAAATATTATTTAAACTGTTATTCATGATTTATTTTGAATCTTTCCCCTTTTTTTCCGGGTAAGCGGTATAAAAATAAGTTTTCAATTTTTTTGTCGAACCATGGGTAAAACCGATTTTATTCATCGTAATTATACTCAATGGCTTTTACCTTTGTTTAAAATGGAATTATGAAATTTGAAAAACCAGTGCCTGTAGAATGGATCGCATCTTTTATCAATGCCAGTTTATCCGGAAATAAAATTGGCCTGGTTACCGGTATTAACGAATTACATAAAGTGCGGGAAGGTGATATTGTTTTTGTAGATCATCCAAAGTATTATGAAAAATGCCTGCAGTCGGCGGCTACTTTTATTATCATCAATAAGGAAACTGAGATTCCGGACGGTAAGGCGTTGCTTGTTGTAGATGATCCCTTTGAATCATATTTAAAATTGGTGAATCATTTCCGTCCTTTTGAGCCTTCCATGAAAATGATCAGTGATACATCAACTGTAGGAAAGGATACAGTCATCATGTCAAACAGTTATATTGGTAACCATGTAACCATTGGTAATCATTGCATCATTTATCCCAACGTAACCATTATGGATCATTGCATAATTGGTGATCATGTCATTATTCAACCAGGCACCGTGATCGGCAGCGATGCTTTTTATTATAATAAGAAAACCAACCGGGATGTTCATTACAAAAAAATGAACAGTTGCGGAAGAGTAGTGATTGATGATTATGTGGAAATTGGAGCAGGTTGTACCATTGACCGTGGTGTAAGTGATGATACTTTTATTGGTGCCGGGACCAAGATAGATAACCAGGTTCATATAGGTCACGATACCATTATTAAGAGTAATTGTTTACTGGCGGCCCAGGTTGGTATTGCTGGCGTTGTTACTTTAGAAGAAAACGTAGTGCTCTGGGGGCAGGTAGGTATTAATAAGACATTGACTATCGGAAAAGATGCAATTGTATTTGCACAAAGTGGTGTTGCCGGAACACTTGAAGGCGGTAAGTCTTATTTTGGTTCGCCGGTAGATGAAGCCCGAACCAAAATGAAAGAATTGGTTTGGGTAAAAAGAATTCCGGAGATATGGGAAAATTTAAATCCCAGGGATCAGGGTGTATAATCAAAAGGTAAAAGGTCTGCAATATTTTTCCAGCTCCAGTATCCCTGGTTTATCCAGTCTTTCTGTTGAAAATAATAGCCGTTCTCTTTTAAAATAATGGGGTGTAAAATATCTACATATGAAATCTGCATTTTTACATCCATCGGTAAACCATATTGAATAAGGTATTCTGGTTCCGGAATTTTCTTTGTATAAAGTATGCTCATTTTGGTGGGATAATAGATCTCCACTTCGCTGGTTCCATCACCTGCAAAAAATAAAGTAGAATCATAAGGGTTGGCGATGCGGTAAAAATTTTTATCATCTTTTGCATCCAACACATCAATCAAAAAACCTTCTTCTTTTATAACACCATCGTAATAAGAACGGATGAAATGCATTTTTGAACCGTAGTAAACTTTTTCGCGGTTGGCCTTCCATTCTCTTTCCTGGAACCTGGAGGCAGCTGTATCCTCGGTAAAGAAACCATTACCACGGTAACTGCTCATTTCCGTTGGGTAATTATATATGAAAGAATCCAATTCGTAGCGGATGGTATAACCCAACGCATTATTGGAGATCATCAGCGGTTCGGTAGCCAGTACTTTTAATTTGTTGCTGCGGCGGTAATAGAAAAATTTCAGCACATCAGGGTTCAGTAATGAAGTTTGTTTTGCAGAAGGGGTGGTACCAATAAAATGATCGATAAAAAAACTGCCATATTGTTCCCAGCCATCTCTTACTTCATTGGTGCTCTGTATCACCACTTCACTCATGCTCTTATCTTCTTTCATCAGTTGTACTTCCATATCGCTGGTATCGCCTGTAACCCGAATTGTTTGGGTGTAGTAGCCGGTGTATGAAATGATGAGGTCATAACCACCTTGCTTAAGCGATAAATTGAACTTACCTTCAGAATTGGTGATAGTTCCTGTCGTGGTACTTTGTGCAAAAACAGAGGCCCCTTTTAAGGTGTCCTTTGTTTCGCCATCAACCACTCTACCTGAAACAGAAATGTTTTGAGTAAATGCCGCAGTTTGCAAACAGACAATGAATAATAATATTGCAAGGAATTTCATAGAATCGTATTACTTGTTTAATTAACTAAGATCGCCATTTTTTATTGCCTGTTCATATTGCCTGCAGGCTTTTTCAATGGTTTGTTGCAGGGGTGTAAAACTGAATCCGGGCAGGGTCTTTAATATTTTACTGTTATCAAAGATCGTCCGGCTTTGCGCCACCTTTGCACTTTCTTTTGTTAATAATGGTCCCTGGCGGGAAAAAAATGATTTAATATGTTCAATTCTCCAGGCAATTTCCCCAAGAAAAGGAGTGGCTAAGCGGTGAGGTTTCGGTTTGTTGAATTGATCCGCAATGCTATTAAATAATTTCCTGAAAGGCCAGTTATCACCATTTAATATATAACGTTGATCTGTAATCTCGGAATTTATCAATGCAACCGTGGCTTTAGCAACATCCTGAACATCTACAAAACCATTCTCACCTTCTGAGTACCAGCTAAATCCATTATGTATATTTTTAAAGATGGCGGTACTGCTGGTATTCCAGTTACCAAAACCAAGAACCGTACTTGGATTTAAAATAATTCCGGATAATCCTTCCGCCATTCCCCGCCACACTTCCATTTCACTTTTTTGTTTGGAAATGGCATAATGCGTATTAAGTTTGCTGTTGACCCATTTCTTTTCTTCATTAACAGTTTGTCCTTTTGCAGTTCTTCCGATAGCTGCTACAGAACTTATATGAATAAAACGTTTGATTTTTTTTTCCAATGCCATGTTAACAACGTTGGCTGTTCCTTCAATATTAATCTTATACATCTGCTCCCGAAGTTTTTTATGAAATGAAACTATGGCCGCTGAATGTATTACAACATCCACATGGTTCATTGCATTTTCCAGGGAATTGATATCAAGAATATCACCTTTGATCCATTCAACATTTGCAAGGATCTCGTGGGAAATGTAAAATGGAAAGTTGTCACTTCGGTGTAAGGCTTTTACACTAAAACCTGTTTTTACCAGTTCCTGGATGATGTAAGCGCCAATGAAACCTGTGCCTCCTGTTACCAATACCGTGCTCCCATTATGCTGAAGGCTTTGCATATATAAAATATAATTAGACGATTATGCAAACTTAGGTTATGCATTTTATATGAAGAGCGAATTGGATGAATGCCCTCTTTTCTGTAATTTCTAATTTCTAAACTCTAAACTTTAATATTTTATTCTTTTAAATCATGGTATTCATAATATCCTTTTCCGGTTTTTACGCCTAGTTCTCCCTGTTCCACTTTTTGTTGCTGAATATAAGAGGGCTGAAGATGTGCAGGTTGATTAAGCTGCTCATAAACAGAGCAGCTAACCGTATAGTTAATGTCGTTCCCAATAAGGTCCATCAATTTAAAAGCGCCCATTTTAAATCCGGCGTTTTCAAGCAGGCGATCGATGGTTTCAAAATCAGCCAGGCCTTCTTCGGCAATGCGCAATGATTCAATATAAAAAGGGCGAGCTACTCTATTCACGATAAAACCCGGAGCGTCATTGCAAATGACTGGCGTTTTACCCATTTTTTTGATAACAAATTCAATCATTTCAATCACTGCATCATCCGTAAACTTTGTTTTAACGATCTCTACCAGTTTCATCACCGGTGCAGGATTAAAAAAATGCACACCGACAAGATGTTTTGGATTGGGTAATCTTTCTGCAATCGAAGTAACGGATAAGGAAGATGTATTGGTGGCAAAAATGGCTTGCTGATTGTTTGCTGACAGTTGATTGAATAATTTTATTTTTATTTCCGGGTTTTCAATGATGGCTTCGATATATAGATCGGCGATGCAATCTGTAAAATTATTCGTGAATACAATCTGACTTTCGATGGTTTGTTTCTGTTCAGCGCTGATCTTGTTTTTAGACAACAGGAATTTCAATCCTTTGTCAATGGATGCTTTGGCTTTTTCCAAAACAGCTTCATTCAATTCATATAAAATGGTTTTATAACCTGCCGTAGCACAAACCTGTGCAATGCCGCTGCCCATGGTACCGGCTCCGCAAACGCAGATAGTATTGATTTTTTGGGTCATAATTTTTTGATGATTTTTTGATGGACCAAAGGTACCGGGAAAGAAGCAAGTGGAGACTTGTAAAAAAACCAGTGTAAATTTAGTGTGTTGTTATATTGTAAATGAAAATTCTAACAATGAAAAATACCATTTTATTCCTGGCAATATCAATGTTTTACTTTTTAGGATCAGCGCAGGTATCGGGGGGTTTCCAGATTTTTGAGCATAAGATAAAAAAGCGCATTGACATTTTGTTCAATGGTAATTTGCTTACGGCATATAACTATGAGGATTCATTGAAAAAACCAGTTCTGTTCCCCATTAATACATTAGATGGCATCACGGTAACAAGAGGCTGGCCCATGCAACCAAGGGCAGGCGAACGGACAGATCACCCACATCATATTGGCATGTGGATGAATTATGAATCTGTTAATGGCCTGGACTTCTGGAATAATTCAACAGCTATTGCGCCGGAAAAAAGAAACATGTATGGCAACATCCGGCACGATCAACTGATGGAACAAAAAGCAAAGGAGGATAGTGCTGTTCTTGTTGTTGCAGCCAGTTGGTTAGATCCCGGAGGAAATGTATTATTGAAAGAACATACGACTTATACATTTACTGCAAAGAGTAAACAATTTTTTATTGAAAGAAATTCTACCCTAACAGCCCAAAATAAGGAAGTCATTTTTAAAGATGTAAAGGATGGATTTTTTGCTATTCGTGTAGCGAGAGAACTTGAAATGCCTTCGACGCAGGAAGATTTATTTACGGATGCACATGGTAATAAAACGGCAGTTTCCAAAATGATCAATAACCAGGGTGTTACTGGAAATTATATAAGTAGTGAAGGCATAATGGGCGACGATGTATGGGGAACAAAAGGAAGATGGACCCTGTTAACCGGGAAAAAAGATGGACAGGAAATTACCATTGGCATCTTAGATCATCCCTCCAATATGGGTTATCCTTCGTACTGGCATGCCCGGGGTTATGGTTTATTTGCCATTAATCCATTGGGCAAAAATGTATTCAGTAACGGTGAAGAACAAATGAACTTAAAACTGAATCCAAATGAAGCAGTTAGTTTCAGGTATAAAGTTGTGATTGCTTCCGGTAAACATCTTACCAGTAAAGAGATGGATTTATTGGCGGACGAATTTAAATAACTGTCTGCAAAACATTTCTTAAACTACCTGTTATCGCTATATTTTATTGCAATTTATCGAGTAAAGCCTGGAATTAACGCCATCGCCAAACACATCCTTGTTTTCAAATACCAATTCCCCCAAATGAAAATCACATACGCAACTGGAATCTAATGGAAGCAGATAATCTAATTAGAAATTGATAACTGGATTAATAAGGCTATATTGAAGTAATGCCCGTTTTATGGCCGTTTCAGCCATTATTAATCCGTTTGCATTGCCATAAATGGCTTCTATAAGATCTACATCTCGTTTCAAATTGTTAAAAATTTCAATTGTTCTTACAATTATAGCCATTGTAATATTTTTCGTTGTACATCTTTGGTTTACCCACAATGCCCGAAAAGCACTTACACAGTACATCGCTGAACAGTCTGAAGGTAATATACAGCTTTCCCTTTCGGGATTAGATCTGAATTTATTAACTAAGAGATTAAAAATTAATAATGCTGTTCTAATCAGTACAGACAGCATAAATTCTCCTATTACCTACCAGGCATCTTTTTCGCAGCTTTCTCTTAAGGTTGCATCGGTATGGTCACTTTTGTTTAATAATAAACTTTTACTTGATTCTGTAAAATTGTATAATCCTGTCATTAAAGTATATCAATGGAGGAAGGATACAACAGAAAATGTTTCAATTAATGAATTATCTATTCCGCAAGAGTTGGGCAAGGTTTATAATTCTATGACAGATGCGCTGGATGCATTTGCCATAAGAAGAATTGTTATTGATAATGGTGAGATTAGCCTGGTAGATAAAATAAATGATACAGAACCTTCTACTGTTTCCAACATCTTTTTCGATCTTGCAAGATCACCTGCTAAGGACGGTAAAAAAAGAACATTCAATAAAGATCAACAAACCATTGAGTTAAAAATAGGGAGACAGCAAATAGCCCTTCCTGGTGGTCGTCATCATATTTCATTTAAATCATTTAACCTGCAACTCTTGCGGCAAGCTATTATTCTCGATAGCTGTACGCTTTCCGCAAAAGCAACTGATAGTGTAAAAAGTAATTATACCATATTCTTTAAAAAACTTCATCTTACCGGTGTAGATTTTGCTGCCTTATCTTCAAAAGATATAATTAAAGCGGATACGGTTCTTTGCGAAAATCCATCGTTTAATTTTAACCTGTATAGTTCTGATGCTGTTAAAAAGAAATCTGAAATTCCCGATTTGGATAAAATAATAAAAGAACTCTCCGGCAATCTCGATCTTGCTTATGTTGAAGTAAAAAATGCAGGGATCAATTTTGAAGTTCATGGTAAAATCAAACAATCATTTTTCAATTCCAACAAAGATAATTTTCAAATCAAAAATTTAAGGATCAACCCAGATTCAGCAAAAACGGTTTCCATTGGAAGTTTTGATATGACTTTAAGAGATTATCATTTATACAATGCTGACAGCTCCTCAAACTTTAGTTTTGATAGCCTGAATTTCTTTAATAACCGGGTTATACTGAATAATTTTTCCATGTTCAGTAAACCAGGAAAAAAGCTGAGAAATTTAATTGACGTGAAGGTTCCTTATTTTGAATTAGCAAAATTGGATTGGTACAGGTTGATCTTCGATCAGGAAATGGTAGCAAAGGAAGCTGTTCTAATTGATCCCGTTATTAATTATTCACGCCGCATAACAACAAAAGCAGGAAAAAAATTAGATCTTTTTGATGCTTTACTAAACCTGGATAGCATGGTTTCGCTTGAAAATGTTGCCATCAAAAATGGCCAGGTAAATATGCAGTTTGGTGCGGCAACTTCATTTAGTGTTCAGAATATAGATCTGAAGATTCAGAGTGATAAATTATTAAATTCAATCAATAAAGAAGGATTAAGAAATGCGGTTGAACAACTTTCATTCAGCAAAGGAATACTCCGTACAAAAGACCTTACTGCGGAATTAAAAAATGCAAGGTTAACGGGAGAAAATCTTGTATATGCAGACCAGGTAATTCTTTCAGGTTTGCAAAACAAAATAAAAGCTTCTATAAACAATGTTTACCTGGATAACGTGCAGCTTGATGATGATGCTGAAGAAATAACTGTAGATGGATTAAGATGGGAAAATGCCAATGTTTTCATCAAGGCAATGCCTTCAGGGAACAGGAAAAGCAACAATAATGAAACCAATTTTATCATTAAGAATTTCAGTGGCAATAACACCCAACTAAAGATTGCTGAAGGCAGTACTATTATTTCTTCATTCATTACTTCATTAACTGCTACCTCTTTATTTAAAAAAGGAAATGATCCTATTCGCATAAATGGATTTACAATGGCCGGTAAGGAATTTCTCTTTGTAAATCAGAATCTGAATTTAAGTGTGGTGGCATATGATTTATCTGATAATCAATTTTCATCATTAACAACTGTGCGTCTTAAGCAAATTAAAGGCCGCGACAGTTTAAGTGTCAGTTCCTCTTATCTTCAATTACAAACAAATTTAAATGACCTGATCTCTAATAACCTGTACATACAAACTTTACAGGCAAATGATCTGGTTGTAGTTTTAAATAAATGGGATACAACTACAACATCGGAAAGTAATGATCAGCTACAAAATGTTATACGTATCGATCAGTTGACAGCCCCTGAACCGGATATCACCATTACCACACATCGTAACGATTCGCTAAGTATCATAAAGATTCCCTGGTCAGAAAAAAGTTTGGTAAAAGCTTCAAATATTTTTTTATCTCCAAAAGAGATGAAAATAGGCGCTTTGCAAATTCATACATCCGCTGCAACATATTTGAAACCTACAGGTGAGTTAATAGGTATTGAAAAAGGCAAGATAGAGATGGATCTTTCCAATATCAGTTTTGCTACTAAAAAAGGAAAGATGATATGGGGTGGAGCTGTAAATCTTATTTCATTGCAAAATCCAGGAGGATTAGGAATGGGTGGAAAAAACAATAATTTTTTATTTGAAAACGCTTCTTTGGGAAACCTGAATTTGTCTTCGGAATATCTACCTGATTTTAGCCAGTTATTCAAGGCTAATTTATCAGCATGGTTACATATTCCCGAAGGAAAATATATGGATAACAATAGAACCATTCGATGGCATAATGCCCGTTTTGATAATGGGAACAGAACATTAAGCCTTGATTCATTTTCATATCATCCCACCCAATCATTAGATTCTGCTTTATCCCGTGCTCTTCACCGGTTTGATTATATGACATTAAAGACCGGGGCAATGCAAATTACAGGCCTTGATGTGGCCCAATATGAAAGGGACAGTTCATTTATTGCTAATGAAATAATTATTTCTGATCCTGTATTTAAAGTGTATACAGACCTGAAGTTGCCTCGTTCTCCAAATAGGAAGGAAAAGCCATTATTGGTGAACATCATTAAAAATATTGACTTACCTGTATCTGTTAATACTATTGAAATTGAAAATGGAACTATTACTTATTCAGAAAAAAATGCAGGCTCACGTGAGGAAGGAGATTTATTATTCAGCAATGTAAATGCTACCATTGAAAACATTAAGAACAGGACTTTAACACCAGGCGATTCACTCTCACTCACAGTAAAAGCAAATTTGATGGATGCTGCGCAAATAAATTTAAATCTGAATCAATCCTATACCGATTCACTCAGTGGCTTTGTATTAAATGCAATTGTTGGTGGAACTGATCTTTCTGTATTAAATCCGTTTCTTGTTCCTGTAGCTAATATAAAAATAGAAAAAGGCGTTTTAGATTCTTTGAACTTTAAGGTGATTGGCAGAGATGATATTGCTTTGGGAGAAATGAACCTGCATTATCATGATCTTCGCCTGAAATTTATTAAAGATGGAGATCCGGAGCATTCAACTTTTTTTCAAAAGATCTTAAGTTTCGCCGCTAATACCTTCATCATTAAAAATAAAAATGACAGCCGCAGGGGTATTATGTTTGCAAAACATAAAAGGGAGAGTTCATTCATCAACTATATTGTAAAAATGACCCTAAGCGGTATTTCCACCAGTGTTGGGTTTAAAAAGAACAGGAAACTCATGAAACAATATAATAAGGAATTAGAAAAGAATAAGAATGTTGAAATTGTGTTGTAGTGGATTAAGGGATATGAATTAGGTTCAAGATTTCTTCCAAAAAAATATAGCTCATGATATCAGCAAACATAATAACAGCAAGCTGACGCGAAGACATAATGTTTATTTATCACCTTGAATTACGATTTTAAGAGCGCAGCAAATGGGGAAAATATATTCTAAATGTTTGATTCCTTTAAATATTCAAAAAGTTCTGGCGATGAATCAAAAATAATAAAGCCACTCAATGCCCAGAGCGGCTTTATTGTTAGTGCGAAGGTTTATGGTTTTACAACATATATGTTTGCCCGGTTGCTTTTTATGTTCTCCAAAATACAATCCCGGATAAACCCCCGATCTGTTATGTCGTAGCCATTTTTTATTTCGATTATTATGAATGGCTTCCTTGATGCAAAAATATCATTAGTCATTATTCCAAACCATGATTGATATCGGTTACCAGGATGTTTAATATCCGGTTCTTCAGAAGTAAATTGTAATAGAAATTTTGTAATGAGGGCAATCACACTTTTTAGTGGCGCAATGATTACTTTTTCTCCTTTTCCCAAGGCATTAAATGAAAATTAGGTGCAGCTTATATTTAAATATTGTTTTCATCTATAATTTCCTGTACCCGACCGATCTGCCCATCTTCCAGTCGAACTTTAATGCCCCGGTGATGTTTAGGTGCACTAGTTAACAGGTCTTGTACGATACCTTCTGTAAGTGCTCCGCTCCGCTGGTCTTTTTTCAAAATAATATTCACCAGCATGCCCGGTTTTATATTGGCCCTGATTGTTCCATCCATTTTTTTTAGCTGGCAATATACACCTGTTTCGCCGGCATGATAAAGACCCCCAGAAGATCATATCTTTCTAAATATGTAATGTGGTTTACAGAAACAAATTATCCCTATATTGCCTTATGCAAAAACTTACCTGTTTCTTCCTGGTTTTAATAGCCATCACAACCTATGCTCAAAACCTAAAATCGGGTGGCGTTCTCAAACCCGAACAGGCCATCATGGATATCCGTCACTATACCATTGCACTCGATGTGGATCCGGCGCAAAAAACAATCAATGGTTATACTGAAATTACGCTTAACCTGATGCAGCCTTCTAACATTTTGTTATTCGATTTTTGGCACGGGCTCACCATTAAAAACCTTTCAGTCAATGGTAAAAAACAATCTTACACGCATACCACAGATGACCTGGTAAAAATTAATTTACCACAAACATTGCCTGCGCAAAAACTAAAAGTAAAAATTGAATACGGCGGCAAACCCGGAATTGCAGAAAGGGCACCATGGATTGGTGGTTTTCAATGGGAGAAAGATTCTCTCGGCAATCCATGGATAGCCATTACCTGCCAGGGTGAAGGCGGAAAAATATTTTTTCCATGTAAAGATCATCCATCCGATGAACCCAATGAAGGTGCCGATATGATCATTACTGTTCCTAAAGGACTGGTAGTGGCAGCACCCGGCCTGTTGCAAAAAGTATCAACCAAAAACAATAAGTCAACATACCACTGGAAAACAAATTATACCATCAGCAATTATTGTCTTGTATTTAATGTAGCCAAATATGAAGTAGTGAAACGCACTTACACCACCATCAACGGTAACAAAGTCCCTATGGAATATTATGTGCTGCCGCAAAACAGGCACAAGGCGGATAAACTACTCGATCTGTTTGAACAATCTGCCCGGATACTGGAGAAATATTTTGGCGAATATCCCTGGATAAAAGAAAGAATGGCCATGTCTGAAACACCGCACCTGGGTATGGAACACCAAACTAATATTGCGTATGGTAATCAATACCGTTATCAAAGCCTGGGTGGAAAAGATTTTGACTGGCTGCTGCATCACGAGTTTGGCCATGAATGGTGGGCTAATAAAGTAACCAATAAAGACTGGGCGCATATGTGGATACAGGAAGGCATCTGTGTATTTGGCGATGCGATGGCTACCCGTGAACTGGCGGGCGAAGATGCTTATTTGCAGCGGATGAAACAAACGGCTATGCAAACGCAAAACAGGTTTCCTGTTGTGCAGGGTGAACAGGTTGACAGCGACAGTGCCTATAACGGTGATATATATGGTAAAGGCGCATTTTTTATGCACACGCTGCGATATATAATAGGAGATGAAATATTTTTTCCAACTCTTAAAAAGCTGGCGACCGATCCGCAGTATACCTATGATAACATGGTGGTCACTGCCGATGTGGAAAAACTATTCAGCAGTGCCAGCGGTAAAAATCTGGAGCCGCTGTTCCGGTTTTATTTATACACCACCAACAAGCTGGAGGTTTTAGTAAAGCAAACGGGTGTAAATACTTACAATATCAGCCTGCTCAATTTCGATGCTCCATTACCGTTAGATGTGACAACCACTTCTGGCACGCAGCGAATAGAAATTGGGAAAGAACCGGTTAAAATCACCAGCGATATAACACCGGTTATAGATGAAAAAGTTTTTTACTTGAAAAGAGTCATCCTGGAATAATAATTTATTTTTGGATGTACTTAACTGCATTACTACTATCACCGTCTGTTGCCACGCTCACTTTTACGTTCTGAATTTTATGCAGCAAATGCAATCTCCCTGTACCTTGAGGAATACATACAAAACCAATGTTATGATAAAGTCAGTTATTATTTAATAAACTTCTTTTATAAAAATCAATATAACCGTGTTGATGTTGTTTTAATAAGTAGTCGTGGAATTATAATCTTTTCGAAGCTCATGGATATACTTATGATCGAATTAGGCAATTCCATAATAAAATTCTTGAAGATTATCCTGCTTTTGGAGTCATTTACATAATACATCAGAACAACTATTTCAATATCCGGTTATTTACACAAAAGTTTACATTAAAAAATTTAATAAAAAAAGTTGTTCTAGCAAAATGGCTTAATAATCGAATTCGGTATGAGTTTTCTTATTATAAGTTGTAAAAAATGTTAGTTTAAAGAAAATCATACGGGTTGAATTGATGCCAGCAAAAGCCTTAACAACTATACACCTTAACACATTCAATCCTCAATATCTGACTGAAAAAAATGGTAGTTTTTTAAATATTCACTAATTTTATTACCTGCTTACCCTCTGCAATACTGCATTTCCTGTCCCCGTTATTCATTTATCATTTAAAAAAAATCAAATGAAACAGTCGCAATTAATCAACATGCTGTGTATTGCAGCTATGTTAACCTGTATGGTTTCCTGTGGAAGTAACGGGGGAGACAACGAAGCTGATACCACAATGAGCGAAAGTATTACACCTGCAGAAACTTCCCAGACGAATACTATCATTACTACCCCGGAAAATATGATGATAGCCATGCATAAAGTAGCCGATTTTGAAAAATGGAAAGTTTCTTATGACGAACATGATTCTATTAGAAGGGTCTATGGAATACGCAATTATGTCATAGGCCGCGGTGTGCAGGATCCCAATATGGTTATGGTGGTGGTGAAATGTGATGATATGGCAAAAGCCAAAGCATTTGCAAATGATGCCAGCCTGAAAACGGCTATGCAGAAAGGCGGGGTAACCGGCAAGCCTGTAATTAAATTCGTGAACATGACCTTCCAGGACACTTCTTTTATCGGACCTGAAGTGATCCGGACTCAAACCAGTATTACTGTTAAAGACTGGAATACCTGGCAAAGCAATTTTGAAGAGGGAAGAAAAACAACAATGGATAATGGCCTTGCCCTGCGGACTTATGGTCATGAAGATGGGAACGACAAAAAAGTGGTCATCGTGTCGGCTATCATAGATTCAGCAAAAGCAAATGCCTGGTACCAATCGGATGAGTTGAAGAAAAGAAGAGAAGAGGGAGGTGTGATCGGCCAACCAGAACGGTTTATGTTCCGGATTGCAGCAAGGTATTGATAAGGAGATCAATTTTTTTTATTTAAATTTTTCATTAATCCCGAAGGGTTCTAATGTTTATAGAAAATATAAAAATGAAGGATACGACCCCCAAAGGGGTCGTATGAAACCTCAACCATCCTCTATAAATATTTGAATCCTTCGGATTCATCCATCTAATCGAATGTTTATCATAATCATTTTACAAATTAAAAATCTGTTTTTCTAATCCCGAAGGGATTTTATGTTTGTAGAAAATAATATATTAAGCAGGATTCGACCCCGAAGGGGTCGCATGAATAAAACTTCTCTTCTTTTATAAATATTTGAATCCCTTCGGATTCAATAATTCAATCTTACAAGTCATTTGAAAAAATTAGAAACCTTTACATTCTTCATTCTATCCATTTGAATAAATATTCCTCTTTAAATTCAATTTCAAACTTTTTCAATAAATCCAAATACTCCTCCCGGAATGTGTGCTTTTTGTGATGCTCTTTCTGATTTAAAATGTATTTGGCCACCGAATCAATTTGCGAATGGCTATATGAAAACGCACCATATCCTTCCTGCCAATTAAATTTGAATTTTGTAAACTTCTTTTCTAAGATAAAATCATTGGAAGATTTCTTCACCTCTCGTACCAAATCTGACAAGCAACAGGATGGTTTCATTCCTATAAAGAAATGAATATGGTCTGGCATTCCGTTTATTGCCAGCATTTTTTGCTCTTTATTCCTCACTATTCCCGAGATGTATTTATACAAATCTTCTTCCCAGGTAGAATGAATTAGACTCTCTCTGCCTTTAACTGCAAAAACAACCTGAACATAGATTTGCGAAAATGTGCCTGGCATTTACTTTTTCTTCTTTTAGTTTTCTTTTTGTCTACATGACATAATTGGGATGTAATTTTTTAATAGGATAGGTATGGGATCAAAGAAAGCCTTAAAAAATTCATGGTCAATTTCATAAACCATAGCGAGTTTAAAACCTAAATATATGCCTAAGCATTATAAATGAACAAGGCACTCAAATATAAAATTTTCGACCTCATTAATAATATGTTCAGTAGGAATCCATCCGCACAAGTGTGCCCCGATTCCTTTTGCTCAAAATCCTTATCGGGGTCTTCGACGACACCTCAGAAGTTTAATAGTAGTAATACAGCTGGCTACCAAAAACTAAATAGCACTTGTAAACTGTTTCAGAAAGCGTACATCGTTTTCGCTGAAGAGACGCAGGTCGTTAACACCATATAATAACATAGCAGGCCGTTCGATGCCCATGCCAAATGCAAAGCCTGTATATTTATTGGGATCGATACCGCAGTTTTGCAACACGTTCGGATGTACCATGCCGCAACCCAAAATTTCTACCCAGCCGGTATGTTTGCAAACACGGCAACCTTGGCCGCCACAGATAAAACAACTGATGTCCATCTCGGCACTGGGTTCGGTAAATGGAAAATACGAAGGACGGAAACGCACCTTTACATCTTTGCCAAACATTTCCTGCACAAAAAAGTACAGCGTTTGTTTCAGGTCGGCAAAGCTTACGGATTCATCGATATACAAACCTTCTACCTGGTGAAAAAAACAATGCGCCCTGGCACTGATGGTTTCGTTACGGTACACACGGCCGGGACAAATGATGCGGATGGGAAGCTTGCCTTTCTGCATTTCACGTATCTGCACATTGCTGGTATGCGTACGCAATAACCAGTCGGTGCCGTTTTCGCCTTCTGCGCGGTGTATATAAAATGTATCCTGCATGTCGCGTGCCGGGTGATCTTCAGGCAGGTTCAATGCGGTAAAATTGTGAAAGTCATCTTCAATTTCGGGTCCTTCGGCAATGGAAAACCCAAGCCTTTGAAAAATGGAAACAATGCGGTTACGCACCAGGCTGATGGGGTGGCGGGTACCGAGTGGTAAAGTATCGCCGGGCAGTGTAAGATCAATACCGGCAGCTTCTTCAGAACTGGCCGCTGTAGCCAATTTGAATGATTCATACTTGCTTTCAACAAATAATTTGAACTCGTTCATTACCTGCCCGAATTCTTTTTTACGTTCAACCGGTACATTCTTCATTTCGCCCATCAGGCTTTTGACCAGTCCTTTGGTACCAATCCATTTGATGCGGAATTGTTCCGCCGCCTGTGAATCGCTTACGGTTGTTGCTTCAATTTCGTTGCGGTAAGTTTCAATCTGTTCCAGCAATTGTTCCATGGCGGCAAAGATAATAGTTCCGCATTTGCCTGCGATACCGCCCGTTAAAAAAGGCTTTTTACTTATGTTTGCGCAAACATTGGCCATGAGTGATTATTTAAACATCAGCGATTTTTTGTCGCCCCTGAACCTGCACATGTTATCGGATGATGGAGGGTATAAAGACAAGCAAATGGGATCGGTGATTAAAATGTATGCAGAGGAGTTTCCGGAGCTGGATGATGCGGATATTGTTTTTGTGGGTTGTGGTGAACAAAGAGGATATGGTCTGCACCATGCGGCCAGTCAAGCGCCCGACGAGATCAGAAAGGCTTTTTACAAATTGTACTACTGGCACAATGATCTGAATATCGCCGATGTGGGGAACATCCAGGCAGGAGCAAACCTGGGTGATTCTATAGCGGCACTGAAAACCGTGGTGCATGCACTTACAAATGATGGAAAGACGGTGATTATTTTAGGTGGCTCGCACGACCTGACCCTGGCGCAGTACCAGTCCTACTTCAGTTACCAGAAATCTATTGAAGCAACCAGCATAGATGCTTTGATTGACCTGGACATGGATTCGGTTTACCGGGCGGAAAATTTTTTAATGGAGATGCTGACGGGTGAACCCAACTTCATCAGGCATTACAATCATATCGGTTTCCAGAGTTATTATGTGCATCCGAAAATGCTGGAGACGATGGATAAACTCCGTTTCGATTGTTTCAGGGTAGGACATGTGAAAGAGACCATCGAAGAGATGGAGCCGGTTTTGCGCAACAGCCGGATGCTGAGTGTTGATATTTCGGCTATCGCTTCGGGTTATGTGCCAGGCAATTCACCATCACCCAATGGATTGAGTGGAGAAGATGCCTGTGTGCTGATGCAGTATGCCGGCATGAGCCCGAACATCAATACGATCGGTATTTATGGTTACCGCCCCGAACTGGATGTAAATGCACAAAGCGCCAGGCAGATCAGCCAGATGCTTTGGTATATTTTTGATGGGCGCAGCCGTGGCAACCGCGAAGCGGCGCTGGATGAAAAGGAAAGTTTTAATGAATACCATTTAGCCTTTGCAGAAGTGGATACTACTTTTTTACAAAGCAAAAAAACGGGCAGGTGGTGGATGCAGTTGCCCGATAAAAGTTTTATAGCCTGCAGTTTTAAGGATTATATGCTGGCAAGCAGTAACGAAATACCGGAACGGTGGCTGCGTGCGCAGGAGCGTAGTTGAGGTTTGGGCGGGAATTTGGAATTGGGCTGAAAATTAAGTTGAATAGTTGATTGAAAGTTATTAAACTTTTAAACTTTTAAACACTTAAACTCTCCAAACTCTCATTGATTAAACCTCTAAACAATTAACAATTAAAAAATGATAAAGACAGGCATTCTCTCTTATGGTATGAGCGGTAAATTATTTCATGCTCCTTTTATTGAATCGCACCCGGGATTTGAATTAACAGCTATTGTGGAAAGGAGTAAAAATGAATCGCGGGAGAAATATCCTGGTGCAAAATTGGTTCGTTCGGTTGAAGAGTTGATCGCTGATCCGGCAATTGAACTGGTAGTTGTGAATACCCCGGTGCAAACTCATTTTGAATTTGCCAAAAAATCTATTGAATTAGGCAAACATACCATTGTTGAAAAACCATTTACAGTTACACTGGCCGAAGGCGAAGAACTGTTTGCACTGGCTGAACAACACAAAGTGTTATTGAGTGTTTACCAGAACCGCCGCTACGATGGCGATTATCATGCAGTAAAAAATATCTTAGCATTGGATCTATTGGGAGATATCAAAGAAGTGGAGATCCGCTTCGATCGTTATCGACCAGAGCATAGCGGAAAGATGCACAAGGAATCTGACTTGCCAGGCTCCGGAACATTGTATGATCTCGGTTCGCACATCATTGACCAGGCTTTGCAATTATTTGGCTGGCCCGATGCCGTTTTCGGCGATGTTTGGGCGATGAAAGAGAATGCGCAGACCGATGATTATTTTGAATTGCTTTTATACTATGATGGATTAAGGGTTAGATTAAAAGCATCCTCGATAGTGCGTGAATCTTATTATGGCTATATTCTGCATGGAACCAAAGGCAGTTTTTTACAACATCGTTCAGACCTGCAGGAACAGCAACTACTGAAAGGTGTTATACCGACTATTGAACCCTGGTGCAAACCGCAGGAAGAATCCGATGGTATTTTACATACGGAAGTAAATGAAGGGGTAATTCGCAAAACAACTTTTTCAACACCCGGGAATTATATGGGTTACTATAACGATATTCACCAAGCGCTTTTAAATAATGGGCCTAACCCGGTGCCGGCAACAGACAGCATTAAGGGTATCCGCATCATACAGGCTGCCATGGAAAGTTCCGCCGAAGGGAAGCGCATCAACCTAAAATAATTGCTATGTTTTTATTCAAGATGGTTCGGAATTTCTTTTTCCTTTTTGCAATCGTTTTTTTTGCATCGTGCTCTGTTCAGAAAAAAATAGGGCATTCGGCCGAACGATTTATGCTGAACGATTCAGCATTTGTAACTGCGCATACGGGTATCAGTGTATATGATGCTGCAACTAAAAGTTTCTTATACAATTACCAGGGCGACCAATTTTTTGTGCCCGCCAGCAATACCAAGATCCCTACGATTTTTGCAGCCATGAAATTTTTGGGTGATAGTATTGTCGCTGCCAGCATAGCAAGAGATGATGACGGAGCCACACTGGTTTTTCCGGCAGGCGACCCCACTTTTTTACATCCGGATTATAAGAATCAGCCCTTGTATGAAAAGTTGAAAAATGAAAAAAATATTCGATGGGATCTGTCAGCCTGGAAAACGAGCCATTGGGGGAGCGGCTGGGCATGGAATGATTATGATGCAACCTATATGGCCGAACGTTCACCATTCCCGGTATATGGCAACGTGCTGCGAATTAACCTGGTGAACAATACGTTGAACAGTTTTCCTATTCCTGTTCATATCAGGAGCATTGATCCGGATACGACCTTTGTTTTTAACAGGGAAACAAGTGCAGTAAGATCAAATTATTTTCGCATTGACCGCGCCATTGATGAAAATGAATTTTATATCAGGCCTTCATCATCCGCATTTACAAATGCAAATTTTCCCTATCGTGCACATGAGGGATTTATTTCTGAATTATTGAAGGACACATTGAAAGCGGAAAATGTTTCTTCATTCACGGTTGCTCCTGATTTTAATTTAAGTAATGAAATCATTTACTCGCAGCCCCTCGATTCGATGTTGAAACCCTTAATGTACCGGAGTGATAATTTCTTTGCGGAGCAAGCTTTATTGATGGTGAGCCATAAATTGTTTGGTGTGATGGATGAATCTCTGGCTATTGATACAATGATGAAAACGGAATTCAGGGATCTTCAACAAAAACCTCGCTGGGCCGATGGTTCAGGATTGAGCCGGTATAATTTATTTACCCCGCAGAACTTTATTGCTATCCTGGAAAAAATGAAGGATCAGTTTGGGATGGACCGCCTTAAAAATATTTTTGCAACCGGCAACACCGGAACCTTGCGCAATTATTATGTGACTGACAGTACATTTTTCTATGCCAAGACCGGCACACTGGGTGGCGTGGTGGCTTTGAGTGGATTTTTAATCACTAAAAAAGAGAAGTTGCTGATCGTTTCGGTGCTGGTGAATAATCACCGGGCTTCATCTACCGATATCAGAAGAGGGGTTGAGAAATTTATCCAGGATCTGCGGCAAAAATATTGATCAGGCATATTTATGAGTTCATTATCTGCCAAACATTTTATCTAACTGTTCATTTTTGAATTCCAGGAAAACCGGTGAGCCATTCGGAGCAATATTTGGTTGACCTGATGCAAAAAGATCGGTAGTCAAAATGCGCATTTCCCTTTCCGTTAGTCGTTTCCCCGGCTTAATACTTTGTTGCCAGGCCGCTGCCCTGATCAGTTTTTCACGCTTCGAGAATTTTACATCGTTACTGAAATGTTTGTATTGATCAAGTAAAGTCTCCACCGTGTTTTTTTCATATCCCTGTTCTACATCAGCCGGTGTTCCCTGTATCACGTAAGTATTGTTGCCAAAGGGTTCAATCATGAATCCCAATAAACGTAACTCTGGCAAAACCTCTTCCAAAATGGCGGCATCGGCGGGTACCAGGTCAATACTAACAGGAAAAAGACTTTGTTGGGTAGCAACGGGTTTACCAGTCAATGCTTCATTCATTCTTTCATACAAAATCCTTTCATGTGCCGCCTGCTGGTGAATCAGCAAAAAACCTGCGGGTGATGGAACCAAAATGTAGGTATTATTAATTTGTGTATGCTGTGCATCGTGCAGGTAACTGGCAGGACTAACCGATTTTAAAAAACCGGTATTTTGTGGTTGTGCACGAAAGTCAGGCTCCTGGCCAGGCACTGGTTCGCGGGGGAGTTCATCCAATAAAGATTTCCAGGGCCTTTCAGATTGTCCCGGCGAAGAAGAAATGGAATGGGCCTGGTGTTGCTGTGTAAATCCTTCAAAAATGGAAGATGATTTTGTCGCCCATTGTTGTTTCTCTGTAAAAGGTTGTTGAATGGAAGGCAATTGCTGGATCGAAGCATCGAGATCAAAATCCAGTGTTGGCGTGATGCTGAATTGAGCCAGTGAATGTTTGATGGCTGCCTGTACAAACGCGTACACGATCCTTTCGTCTTCGAATTTAATTTCCTGTTTCGTGGGATGCACATTTACATCCACCTGTACCGGATCCAGGTCAATAAAAAGTACATACATGGGGAAACTCTCCGAAGGGATCATCTGGTTGTATGCATTCATTAATGCATGATTGAGATAGGGACTCCTGATAAATCGGTTGTTGACAAAAAAATACTGATCGCCGCGGGTTTTTTTAGCCGTCTCAGGTTTGCCAACAAAACCATGGATGTTTAAATAATCCGTTTCCTCTTTTACACTAACCAGTTTGGCATTATAATTAGATCCCAGTAACTGGATGATGCGTTGTTTCAATGTGCCTGCTTCCAGGTGAAACATCTGCTGCCCGTTGGTGGTGAGTGAAAAAAATACTAGTGGAAATGCGAGCGCCACCCGGGTAAATTCGTCAATGATATGTCTTAATTCAGCCGCATTGGTTTTGAGAAAATTTCGCCTTGCCGGTACATTGAAAAAAAGGTTTTTCATGCAGATGCTGGTACCTGTTGGCATGGCAACAGGTTCCTGCCGGATAACGGTGCTGTTCTCCACTTCAATCAATACGCCTGCCTGGTCCGATTCTCTTTTGGTCTTTAATTCAACCTGTGCAACAGCTGCAATGGAAGCCAGCGCCTCACCCCTAAATCCCATGGTGCGGATATGAAACAGGTCTTCAATGGTATTGATCTTGGAGGTTGCGTGGCGCTCAAAGCTAAGCCGGGCATCGGTCTCACTCATGCCACTTCCATTATCAATAACCTGGATCAGCGATTTGCCTGCATCATTTACAATTAATTTTATTTCTGTGGCATCGGCATCAACTGCATTTTCGAGTAGTTCTTTGACTGCGCTGGCGGGCCGCTGAATGACTTCACCTGCGGCAATCTGGTTGGCAATATGATCTGGTAATAGCGAAATCTTATCTGGCACGTATTCTTCTTTAAAAACAAAAGTAAGCAAAGTTAACAGCCTTCATCCAACCATGAGGGCATGGTTGTAGTCATAAAGACTGAATGTTTAAAAAATAATGAAAAAATAAGCCATTCGTTAAAGTGGTTTTAAAACAGCATAAAAAAACTGTTTTGTATTAACTTGTGCGCATTAGCAGGTCAAATTACAATAAGCCATTTTTATTACTAAGTTCCCGGTTCTCCTGGAACCGGCAAGTCAACCCAGGCAAGGGTTTGATGAAAAATTAAATTGAAACATGAAGAAATATCTATCTTTTTTATTAGCCAGTTTTATTATATCATCTGTAGTTTTCGGTCAGTACAAAAGCCACTTAACCGAAGCCGAATGGGTTGACAGTGTTTTTAAAACTTTATCAAAAGATGAGAAGATCACGCAGCTGATGATCATAAGGGCACATAGTAACCTGGGTGCAGACCATATTAAAAAGGTAGAAGGCCTGATTAATAAATATAATGTTGGGGGCCTGATTTTTTTTCAGGGTGGCCCCGTGCGACAGGCAAATCTGACCAATCATTACCAGTCGCTGGCAAAAACGCCATTGATGGTCACTATAGATGGAGAGTGGGGGTTAGGCATGCGCCTTGACAGTGTAACTAAATTTCCATACCAGTTAACACTGGGCGCTATCAGCGATCCCAGTATTGTATATGAAATGGGTGTAGCTGTAGGCGAGCAATGTAAGCGTTTAGGCATACATGTTAATTATGCTCCTGTAGTTGACATCAACAATAATCCTAATAATCCCGTTATTGGCTACCGCAGTTTTGGAGAAGATAAATTTAAAGTGGCTGACCTTGGTGTAGCTTATATGAAAGGTATGCAGGATGCAGGTATCATGGCCTGCGCCAAACATTTTCCCGGTCATGGAGATGTGGATGTGGATTCGCACTACGACCTGCCCATCATCAATAAAAGTCTTGCACAACTGGACACCGCAGAATTATATCCGTTTAAAAAATTATTTGAAGCGGGTGTGGGCAGTGTAATGATTGCTCATTTATATATTCCTGCAATTGACAATACAGCCAACCGTGCAACTTCGTTATCAAAAAATAATGTGACCGGCCTGTTGAAAGAGGATCTTCAATATGAAGGATTGACATTTACTGATGCATTAGAGATGAAAGGTGTTACTAAATTTTTCCCGGGAGGCGAGATCGCCGTTCAGTCACTGATCGCGGGTAATGATATCCTTTGCCTGCCCGAAGATGTGGCTGTTTCTTTGTCAGCTATTAAATCTGCCATCAAAAAAAAGAAGCTTGCCTGGAAAGATATTGACGAAAGAGTTCGAAAGGTTTTGCATGCCAAATACCAGTTAGGATTACATGAAGAAAAAATAATTGAGTTAAATAATTTGGTTAATGATCTGAATGAAAAGACCGATGCGATAAGGGCCAAAGTGGCGGAGCATACGATTACCATGGTTAATTATAATAATCCTGCTTTCCCATTAAAACCCGGCAAAAAAGTAGCTTATGTAGGCATCGGGACAACAGAAAATAATTTTGGCAAAAGATTGAGGAATGAATGGGACGCAAAGAATTTTTATTTCAGTTATAAAGATGGCGAGGACAAAGCTAAAACGATCATTAATGCCATTGCAGCCGGAAATTTTGATGAAGTGATCATTGGAGTGCATGATTACAGTTTACGGCCCTCAAACAATTATAATATCAGTGAAAGTGCCGTTAGTTTGTGGAACAGGTTACAGTCCTATCAAACCAGCACATTTGTTTTCGGTAATGTATATGCGCTTTCCAATTTCTGTACAGCCAAAACCCTGGTGGCTGTTTACCAGGATGATGCGGTTTCACAGGATGTTGCGGCTGACCTGGTTGGAGGTCGTATGAGGGCTACCGGTACGTTACCGGTTACGGTTTGCAATCTAAATTACGGATCGGGTGTCACCATGCAATACGACCCCGTTCCGCATCCTATCATTGCAGGTCTTGAATTATTAACTATAGATTCCATTGTATACGATGCCATTGATAAGAAGGCTTTTCCCGGGGCCGTAGTGCTTGCTATAAAAGAGGGGGAGATCATCTACCATAAATCGTTTGGTAATTACCGTTATGAGGCTTCTCCTATGACTTCCCTCGAAAGTATATTCGACCTGGCATCGATTACCAAGGTGGCCGCCACTACCATGTCCGTCATGAAATTGTATGAGCAGGGCAAACTGAATCTGAATAAACGCTTAGGCGATTACCTCAGTTGGGTAAAAGGCACCAACAAAGAAAGACTGATCATTAAAGACATCCTGCTGCACCAGGCGGGATTGAACCCTTTTATTGCATTTTATAAAGAAACCATTGATTTGGCTACAGGCCTGCCTTTACCTGGCTTGTACTCCAAAACTGCCCTGCCCGGCTATACTACAAGGGTAGCCGAAAATTTGTTTTTGCGCAACGATTGGAACGATATGATGTACCAGCGCATCCTGGAAAGCCAGGTGACGCCGGGTAATAAATATATATACAGTGATAATGATTTTATTTTTTTGGGCAAAGTAGTAGAAGCCATCAGTGGGCTTACCCTTGATGAATATGCGAAAAGAAATTTTTATATACCTATGGGATTAACAACAATTGGTTTTAAACCCAGGGAACGTTATCCTTTAGATCGGATTGTACCCACTGAAGCAGAGGCACATTTTCGCGGACAATTAATACAGGGTGATGTGCATGATGAAGGCGCAAGTATGTTCGGTGGAGTATCAGGTCACGCTGGTTTATTTGGTAATGCTTATGACCTGGGTTTGCTTTTCCAGATGCTGGCCAACGGTGGCGAGTTGAATGGAAAACATTACCTGAAACCAGAGACTATCAACTATTTTACATCTTACCAAAGCTCTATTAGCCGACGTGGGTTGGGTTTCGATAAACCTGAAAAAGATAATGCTACCCGGAAGGACCCTTATCCCAGTACATTAGCATCGCCCAAAACATTTGGACATACCGGTTTTACCGGCACCTGCGTATGGGTTGATCCTGTTGAAAAACTGGTTTATATATTTCTTTCAAACAGGGTTTATCCAACCCGTAACAACCCATTATTATCCCGTTTAAATGTAAGGGGCAATATTCAGGATGAAATTTACAAGGCCATTAAACAAAAAGCTTTTTAAGGTTTTTGATCGGGTGGTATTTGCCTGGGTGGTCTTCTTTTTTGCGAAGATTGCGGGGGCTTTTGCTTTGGCTGATTCGGATTTGGCGGCCGGTTTCCTTTAGATTGTTGTGGTGGCCGCTGAGGCGGGTTTTGTTGTTGACTGGGTTGATTGGGATTACCAGGCGCCGGCTTTTGCTGCTGGTTTCTTTGCTCTGGCCGTGATTGTTGTCCTCCTTTACTGAAACGCTTTTTCTTATCGGCTTTTTCCAGGCTTTTTAAGGTTATATGTCCTACTACATCCACAAATTCAGGTTCCACTTCCCTGAGTTTGGAGCTGGTTATTTCCACGGCTTCCAATTCGTCAGGAATTACATTATCCTTATTGAGTGCCTTAATTTTCTTTACCCGCTCAATTGTTAACGGGTATTGTTTATTGGTATCTGGCAGCACATACCACATCAGGTTTTTAAAAATATCTTTCTTGATCAATATGGCGGTACCTTTTTTTACCTGCAGCGTATCGGCATATTCCGGAAAATGCTGCAAAGCGTCAAGGTAAGTATCCAGTTCATAATTCAAACAACATTTTAAACGGCCACATTGACCACTTAATTTGGTTTGGTTAATGGATAAATTCTGGTAACGGGCGGCTGTTGTATTTACAGATTTAAAATCTGTAAGCCAGGTTGCACAGCATAATTCACGTCCACAACTGCCGATCCCACCCACTTTACCACTTTCCTGCCGTGCACCAATCTGGCGCATTTCCACTTTTACTTTAAACTCGCTGGCCAGTATTTTTATAAGTTCTCGAAAGTCAACCCGGTCATCAGCAATATAAAAAAAGGTGGCTTTGCGACCATCAGCCTGTATTTCAACTTCACTGATCTTCATATTAAGATTCAATTGCTGAATAATGGCCCTTGTCCGGACCAAAGCTTCTCTTTCACGGGCTTTATTTTGTTTCCAAAGATCAAGGTCGCGATCGCTGGAGCGGCGGAGCACTTTTTTCATTTCGGCATTAGTCTCACTTACTCCTTTCTTTTTCAGTTGAATCCGAACGATCTCACCAGAAAGTGAAACTTCGCCTACATCAAATCCACTCACCCCTTCAACTGTTACCATTTCCCCTTTCTCAAATGGCTGAAGCGCAGTATTCCTGAAAAATTCTTTCCGGCTTCCCTGGTTAAAACTCACTTCCATCACCCTGCAGGCAATATCATTATCCGTAAAAGGCAGATTAACCAGCCAATCATAAGTATTCATCCGGTTACAGCCACCCGTACTGCAACCTCCGTTGCTTTGACATCCGTTTGGTTTGCCCGTTCCACAGCTACTACATCCCATTATTTATCATTTATACATCAATAAATACCATGCTCACAAAAGGGAGTAGAAGGTTTTTTTTACCCGGCATGGAATGCCTGTTCAGCATCCTTGCGCCTGTCCCGGAGAGTACACCTATGAAATCGGTGGACGGTTCCGGGGTCCGCACTTTTGTACTGCAATGCTTTCAGCAGCAAGGCAGATCTAAAGTGGTACATCCAGAAATATTCGGTAAACAGCAGTTGATCGTTGACATTATTGCCAGGACTTATCGATATCAATAACACATAAAAAGAAAAACGATCGATTTAAACATGTTCCTGTTTAATTTATTATGCTGGTGAATAGTGTTCTGAATGTTGCGGTGTTCGGGTTTCGCATATTATGTTGCGAAATATTTACGAGACTGAAATTATATTGAAGTCTCATACGTACACCTTCTTACCCTCCCTGTTCAAAATCCTCAATTCTCCAAAAATACAAATTTTGTCGGCAAAGATGTGGATAAGTTTGAACTTCCATTCTTAGAAAACTGGATCCTTTACGACTGATAAAAATCAATGAGCTTATAAAGCCTGGTCATGGCATTACGTCATAAAAAGAATAGATTCGTAACAAACTGTTTTGATGGCAGAATTATCAACCCATACCAACTCAACTGATTCTTCAGCATTATTAATTGATGAAAAGAAAATCTTTAGTTTGTTGCAACAAAATTTTGCAGCTAACTATAGTTATGTTTTTAACGACCGAAAAATACAAAAAACGATCGTTGTAATTCCCAGTCTGACCCTGGACCAGGAAATCTTATCAAAAATAAAAGGTCATATTCATTATGAAGAACGGCTTTTATGTCTTTTGATGTTGCTGAGAATGCCACGTACCCATGTGATCTTTATAACCAGCATGCCGGTTGACCCGGTTATTATAGATTACTATCTTCACCTGTTACCGGGTATAACCCGCCATCATGCATTGCAGCGGCTCACTATGTTAAGTTGTTATGATGCTTCTTCCCGTTCATTAACTGAAAAAATTCTGGAAAGACCCAGGCTTTTACAGCGGATAAAAAAATCTTTGCAACCAGGCCATGCGGCGCATCTTGCTTGTTTTACGGTAACATCAATGGAAAGATCATTAGCAGTTCAATTGAACATGCCTATCTATGGTTGCGATCCTGAACTGGAATCATTGGGTAATAAAAGTAATAGCCGGAAAATTTTCAGGTCATGCGGTCTAAGGATCCCCGATGGTTTTGAGGATCTGCAAAATGAAAATGATATTGTTGATGCCTTAACTGCACTTAAAGAGCATAATCCATCATTGCGCAAAGCAGTGATTAAAATGAATAATGGTTTTTCAGGTGAAGGCAATGCCGTTTTTTCTTTTGATGGTTTTGAAGAACAGACCCATATCCGGGACTGGGTCAGCGGGCAGTTACCCATAGAACTTTCAATGGTAGATAAGGATCTTACTTACAAAAGCTATATCAATAAATTTGAAATTATGGGTGGAATAGTTGAAGAATTTATTGATGGCAATATCATAGCCTCCCCATCTGTACAATGTAGAATTAATCCATTGGGAGAATGTAAGGTTGTCTCTACGCATGATCAATGGATGGGCGGAAGCAGCGGACAGGTATTTATGGGTGCTGATTTTCCTGCTAGCCAGGATTATGCTGTGGAAATAGGACAGGCTGGGTTGCTTTTAGCCGGGGTATTGCGACAGCAGGGTGTGTTAGGCAGGTTTGGAATTGATTTCCTTTCAGTGAAAGATAATTCCGGGTGGAACCATTATGCTTTAGAGATAAATCTTCGTAAAGGAGGAACAACTCATCCTTATTTGTTACTCCAATTTCTCACAGACGGGGATTACAATCATGAAACGGGAATGTACACTACTGCAAGTGGTCAAACCCGTTATTATTTCTGCTCAGACAATCTTGAAAATAAAAATTATCACGGCCTTACCCCTCCCGATTTAATTGATATAGCCACGTACCATGAACTGCAGTATGATGGAAGTTCACAGGAAGGTGTGATGTTTCACCTGATTGGCGCCTTGTCCCAATACGGAAAACTTGGCGTGGTATGCATTGGCAGTACTCCAGAAAGAGCCAGGAAATTTTATGAACAAACCGTAAATGTGCTGGACCTGGAATGTCAGAATAAAAATGATTTTGGCTGTTGATCAAAAATGAAACATTTATGATAGGTGACCCTATATCTGGGCATGCGTAAATAAGATGGAATTGCAATTATTAAGTCTGGAAGAATTAAAAAGTAAATGGAAAATGCAATTATACAAATACAATCTTCTCGTGTATAATATGACTAAGCTTTATAGTTAATGCATGAAACAGCATTTTAGCATTGGCATTTCGTTCTATATAATAAGTGGCTCTGTCCAATTCTTCAACTATAGCCTGCTTCTGGTCATATTGAATTAGTTTATTCAATCTAACCAAAAAATCTTTTTCAGTATCAGAGAGAATGATATTTTCTTCACCCAATACCTGCAGGCGAATGGCTTGTCCTAACAGGTGATTAAAAAAACGCAGGAATTGTTTTTGTTTTTCACGTCCCAGTTTACTGGCTTCATCCACCCATTTGGTTTGGGCAAGCGGTTGCTTTTTTGCAATGGCATTCAACCATTCCCTTAATAAACTTTGCCAGTCTTCGCCGGCATGCTGTGATTGTAAAATAGCTTCGCGATAATTGCCTTCACTTACCGCGGCTAATGAACTGGCTTGTGCCGCTGGTGTATTGTTTCGTGTTATTAATGCCTGTTCTATTTCAGCCGTTTCAATTGCCGGTATCTTGATCAACTGGCAACGACTTAATATTGTTGGCAGAATGCCAGCTTCATTTTCAGCAACCAAAATAAAAAGCGTTTCAGCAGGTGGTTCTTCAATAAGTTTCAAAAGCTTATTGCCTTCATTACCCAGGTATTCGGGCATCCACATCAACAAAATCTTGTAACCGTTCTCAAAACTTTTCAGGCTTAGTTTACGAATGATGTCATTACATTCAGCAGCGGTAATATTACCTTGTTTGTTTTCGGCATGTAGAAACTGTAACCAATCATATACATTGCCGTATGGACTGAGGGTAATGAATTCACGCCACTCAGAAATATAATCGTCACTTACAGGCGCTTGTCCCGCTTTTTTAGGAATAACCGGGAAAGAAAAGTGGATATCAGGATGAACCAGCTGACGAGATTTTTGACAGGAAGGACAAACACCGCAAGAATCATTTAATGATACCGCTGGTACGATTTCCGCAGGCTCTTCACCAAAAAGTCCAATTTCAGTTGTAGGTCCTTTGGAAGTATTATTGACTTTTTCGCAATTAAGATATTGTGCCAGCGCCCTGGCTAATGAGAATGCTCCATTTCCTTCTTTTCCTAAAAATAATAAAGCATGACTGAGCCGGTTATGTTGCACCAACTCTACCAGATTTTGTTTAATTTCCTGTTGCCCGATAATATTCATGAACTGCATAGCTGCGAATTTCAATATTTATGTGCGATAAAAAAAGCCGCCTTTTAAAAGACAGCTTAAAAAAAAATAAATAAGATTTTTTAATTCAGGTGTTTAAGGATATCATCGCTTAAGGGCAAAGTCTTATGGTGAAATACAGTAACCAGTTCACCATTTTCATTGACCAGGAATTTGGTGAAGTTCCATTTAATAGGATCTGTAAAACCTTTTTTCTCTGCTTCTTCCGTTAAATATTTAAAGAGCGGGTCAATACCCTCTCCTTTTACAGAAACTTTTGCTGACAAAGGGAAACTGACACCATAATTCTTTTTGCAAAACTCCGCAATCTCTTCATTGGAACCCGGTTCCTGTGAACCAAAATTGTTGGCAGGAAAACCAATAATCACAAGATTTCCTTTGTGCTGTTCGTATAATTTTTCCAGGTCATCATATTGGGGCGTATTACCGCACTTAGATGCCGTATTAACCATCATGATCTTTTTGCCTTTGTAATCCGCCAGGTTAATAGGAGTGCCATCTATTCCTTCAACCTTAAAATCATAAACTGATTGAGCTGAGGCTGCAAAAGAAATTGAAAGGATAGCGGCTATGATTAGAATTTTCATCTGTATTAAATTTTACATGTTTAAGTTTCAATAGCAAAACTAACATTGTTTCATCTTCGATTGTTTGATGATCTTATAAAATAACATTTCAGTTACTGCTTTTCAAAAGCACCAAGATCAGGCAAGCCAACCGGGCGTGGTAGTCCATCCAGGTCAATATTGACGGAAGTAATAATGCCCTTGTCAATGGCTGGTGAACCAGCTCGTAGTCGGAAATTGTAAATACGTGACGATGTATTTACTGTATCAAACAAAGGATCCTGGTTTATCATTTGATTTAAAGAGGCATTTGCAGGATCGGTTTTTACTTTCAGGATGCCGTGATTAAAATTAACATCAAAGATGGTGTTACCGTTTTTGGCTACAACCGCTTCATCTTCAACCAAACCAAAATCGCCCCAGAATATGCAGTTGGTAAACTGGGCCTGGAGGTCATTACTGGTGATCACATTATTTACATTGGTAAAATTGCTAACGTATAATACGGGATTTGTATGCTGGATAAATAAATTGGAATAACTGGCGATAGTGCAATGCGTAAAAGTATATTGGCCGCCTTCTGCCAGGTAAACATTTTTTCCGGAGTTGCTTACCAGGCAATTGACCGCTTCAATGCTTGAATGAATAGCAATAATTCCGGCATCATATGCATTATCTATAATGACCTGGTTCAGTTTTATTTTTGGGTTGGTGTTTACTGATAGTCCAGTTGCAGCTATAGCCTGGTACGCATTTTTAATAACTGCATAATTAATAACATTGTCCTTACTCGTACTTCGAAAATAAATGCCGGGCCAGCTTGCAGGGAAATCGCGGTAAGGTTCATCCAGCCTGTCGCCCTGGAAATGAACGCGGTCAACAGAATCTTTATCACCATTAATTAAAAGTGTGCCATCAATTACCAACGGTGCATCTGCATGCACAAAAATGCGGGTTCCTTTTTCAATGGTCAGTTGTGCATTTTGGGTAACATGCAGGCTTCCTAAAATAACATAAGGGAGATCGTTAGTCCAGGTTTCATTTCCCATAATTTGCAGGTTACGCATGATATGTGCATTTTGTCCAAATGCTTCTAATTGCACTTGCCGGGTATTTCCATTATAAGTAATTTCAATGCTGTCCCGCACAACAAATGGGAGGTTGCCTGTAACCGGATCAACTATTACGGTTACAAAAACGTATAAACTGTCATTCGATCTTATTTCAAGATCCAATACTTCGGGTCCGGCAAACCCGTCTGCATTAATTTTAAAAGGAGATTGAATTCCACCCTCCAGGTTCACTTTATCAATCTTTATTTTTTGATCGTTAGGATTGAAAATCTTAAATAAATGAGTAACAGATCCTGTGGTAGTAAAAACTGTATCAAAATGAAGTGTATCTTCTGATATGATCAATGCGGCATCAGGTGAAGTGATAAATGATTCCTTCTTACAGGCAAAAAGAAAAACGATTGTAATCAAAACAAGAAAGATACGTGTCATAACCATCAAAAATAAAGGTTTATTAATTGCGGTAATGAAACCTATGTGGGAATAAAGTGGTCAATGAGATGCATAACAAAGACTGGCTAAACTTAAATCAACACCAGGCACACTAAGCAGTTCAGTGCCACATGCTTCCATCGTTGCACCAGTGGTGATCACATCATCAACCAATAAAATATGCCGGTCACTTATGGCATCCCCATTCATTATTTCAAATTTGCCTTCCATATTTTTCCAACGCTCAATTCTTCCTTTTTTGGTTTGTGAGTCGGTAAATTTATTCCGGGAAATGGCATCATGAATGACCGGGATCATCATTACTTCCGCCATTCCCCTGCAAAGAAGTGCGGATTGATTGTATCCTCTTTTTCTTTCTCTGGATGCATATAATGGCAATGGTATAAGTGCTTCTAAACCGGCAAACCGTTCCGATTGAATGATCTGTTCTCCCATTAATCGACCAAGATAAATGCCTAAGGCACGGTTACCTTTATATTTTAATTCGTGCAACAATATTTGCATCAGTGATTCCTTGGTGAAATAATATTGCGCGGTAGCTGCCTGAATAGATAACCTTCCCCAGAAATTTTTTTCAACAGGATTTGATTGAAAAAACTGAAATTGTGTTTCGGGCATTGCATGAAGACAGGTAAGGCAAAGAATGTTTTTAGAAGATATGATATCATTTCCACATCCGGCACATACATGCGGAAACAACATGTGTAAAAATGCTTCTCTTATTTCCTGCAGTTTAATCATGTTTAAAATAAATAACGATACAACTCTTCCACCCTCGACATGGTGATCACTTCAATATTGTATTTCTGTTTCATTAAACTTTTCTGGTTGTATTTAGAAACTATAATCTTTTCAAAACCCAGTTTTTCTGCTTCGGCAATGCGTTGTTCAATACGATTAACAGCCCTGATCTCTCCGCTTAATCCAACTTCACCTGCAAAACAAAGTAATTGCGGCAGGGGAACATCTTCAAAAGACGAAAGCAAAGCAGATAATACAGCCAGGTCGATTGAAGGATCTTCAACTTTCAATCCTCCTGCAATATTGAGGAAGACATCCTTTATGCCAAAATGAAATCCTCCCCGCTTTTCGAGTACTGCTAAAAGTAATTGCAGCCTTCGCAAATCAAAACCACTCACTGTACGTTGGGGTGTACCATAAACTGATTGTGTAACAAGGGCTTGTACTTCAATCAAAAATGGTCGCAGGCCTTCAATGGAAGCGGCAATGGCAATACCACTCAGGTGTTCCTCTTTTTGAGTCATTAAAATTTCGCTGGGATTTTTTACTCCATGCATACCGGAGTCAGTCATTTCGTAAATACCCAGTTCAGATGTGCTGCCAAATCGATTCTTCAATGTTCTTAGTATTCTGTAAGCATAATGGCGATCACCTTCAAATTGTAAAACCGTATCCACCATATGCTCCAGAATTTTAGGTCCTGCAATACTGCCGTCTTTGGTAATATGCCCGATCAAAAAAACAGGCGTATCTGTTTCTTTGGCAAATCGTTGAAACTCTGCTGCGCATTCCCTGATTTGTGAAACACTGCCAGGCGAAGATTCAATAAAAGGTGTTTGTAGTGTTTGAACAGAATCAACAATCACTAAACCAGGTTTTAGTTTTTTGATTTCAGAAAAAATAGTTTGAGTAGATGTTTCGGTGAGCAGGTAAAAATTTTCATTTTTCATCTGAAGTCTATCAGCCCGCATTTTTATTTGTTGCTCACTTTCTTCGCCACTTACATATAAAACTTTTTGATCAACGAGTTGAAGACCTGTTTGTAAAAACAAAGTTGATTTTCCAATACCTGGTTCACCTGCGACAAGAATGAGACTGCCTGGCACAATTCCACCACCCAGTACACGATCTAATTCAATATCATTTGTAACCATTCGATTTTCTTCGGAAACTTTTACATCCTGCAGTGCGATGGTTTTAAAATTTCGAATTTCATTATTATGCGAAGACCAATCAACTTGTTTTTTACTATCATTTTTTTGTACCAATTCTTCAACAAATGTATTCCACTGCGAACAGGAAGAACATTTACCAACCCACTTTGTACTTTCATATCCACAATTCTGACAGAAGAAAGCTGATTTTAATTTGCTCATGCATTAAAATTAGCGGTGATTGACGTAGGTGAGATAAAAATATTTTTTGTGGGAGAAAATATTTGTAATTAAAAATGAAATCATGAATCAAACACTGAAAATTAAGAGGAAAAATGCAGTAAAATACGTTGTTCATGAAAAGTAAAAAGGGCTGATCTGACGATCAACCCCTTTACTTACTAACCCATTAAATTCTGGCACTAAGTTACAAATATGCGTCAGATAACAAAATATTTTTTTAATGCTGTTGATAACTTTCCTAAATTTTTAAGAGAAATTTAAAGGTTCAAAATAGGATTCATATATTTGATATATAGAAATGTATACTTGTATATTATGTTTAATATATACAATTTTGCTATGATAAAATGACGGCTGAAGTTGTGTAATTATTTCTCTTTATGACAAAAAGTCGCAAATAGTT
>MWWA01000006.1_pt1 | contig 89178 bp, 70 predicted proteins | sample 1047341 | NCBI WGS metagenome assembly MWWA01 (sample SAMN06349978, study PRJNA376086) | soil metagenome | isolation source: MS5-1 sample Antarctic (ecotone) soil | place: Antarctica | collected 2015-01-13
GCGAAGAACGCTTGCACAATCAGATCGCATGGAGTTGCACCTGTTTTCATTTTTCGGTGCGCTCCCTTGCGCAATCATCCGAAGGTATCTGGTAAAAACAGACTGCTACGCATTGATTGCGCTTGAATTTTTGCCTGCCCACCGAAGCGAAGCGCAGGAGGGGCCACCTTTTTTTTCAAGAAAAAAGGTGGAAGCCGCATTTATCATAGCACTGCTCTCCGGCAAAGAAACTCCATTAGGTTATTGCAACTGCAAAATCTAAGGCCCGGTTTAAGTAATCATCAACAACGCCAGAACCATTGCGCGTTTCATCGAAATCAAATAAATTTCCCCGGACAACAGTGATTGACCATTCACCTTTCACCATTGCCCTGGCACCAGGTTACATATTTGAATTAGAAGGAGTGCTGTTTCTGTATTGCTCCTGTGCTGGCTCCATATCAGCGCCCATTTCCGCCTGCAGGTTAATATTTCCTATAGCCATGGAGGTTAAACGTTCATCAGCATCGTGTTCTTCAATCAGTGTTTGTTGTAACAGTTGAGCAACATCGATCAGTCCCAATTGCTCGGCATAAGTGCGCGCGGTACCATATCCGCAAATTTCATAATGTTCGATCTTCTGGCAACAACCAATTATGGCCGCATCCATTACTTCAGGCGACATATCAATGCCCATCACTTTTTCAACTTCACTTATCAAGCCTTCAATTCCTTTAGATTTAGTACCTGAATTGAAAAGCTCAGAAAAAATCCCAAGGCTCTTGTTATTTTCATTCTCCTGACTACCCAACATCTGCTTTACTTTTGACAAACGCTCACGCTGCTGTTCTGTTACATGCAGGTGTTCTTCCAGTGCCTGCCTAAGCTGTGGATTATTTGCTTTTCCAATCATGGCAGGCAATGCACTTATGATTTGTTCTTCCGCAGAATATAAATGTTGCACGTCAAATAACAGCAGGTCTTTTAAATGATTCATCTTGTCCATGATCGTATTTTTTAATGAACTGATAGATCTACACAAACTATGCCTTCAAATAAATTTTTGCAGGAAATTATTTCAACAAGATCTTCATCGTGGCTACAGAACCGGGCCGATCGTTAAATCTATCATGAATGTGTTGAGAGGGATTGTCTGAATTGTGCCCGCAATAACTGACTTACTTATATGCTTATTTTTTGCCTGGCCGCTTCTTGGGTTTTCCGTATTTCTTTTTCATTTTCTCTTTCTGACTCACTCTTTTATTCACCTTAAGATTCTTCGCTGATTTTTCGTGAAAAGCGGGCCCACGTTCTTCCTTTTTTGGGATCTTTACCATAGGCTCTTTCATATGCACTTTGGGCATTTCGTCTTCTGTAAGCTCATCAGAAATCACCAGGTGAGCAGGCAAAGTTTCTAAAGCGACTTCAAGCTTCATCAGTTTTTGAATTTCCTTTAACGCATCTTTTTCCTTTTCAGTGATAAAGCTGATGGCGATGCCTTTTTTATCTGCACGTCCTGTTCTTCCGATCCGGTGAATATAATGTTCTGGTACTGGTGGAAGATCAAAATTAATTACATGCGTCACCTCTGCGATATCGATACCACGGGCTACAATATCGGTAGCGATCACAGCCCTTGATATTCCTTCTTTAAAATTTTTTACGGTTTGAAAACGAAAGTTTTGCTCTTTATTAGAATGAATCACGCCGATCACTCCGGGAAAATCCTGTTCCATTGATTCATACACCGTATCCGCCAGTTTTTTTGTATCCACAAACACCAGCACTTTCGTCATTGATGCATCCTCTCTAAATAACAGTTTTAAAAAGTTGATCTTGGTATTGAAATTGGGAACCTCGAAAGCTGTTTGCAGAATATTTTCAACGGGCGTTCCTGCAGGTGCGGCTTCAATCATAACAGGATGCTGAAAGAACTGGTTCATCAGCTGGTTTACTTCTTCAAGCAGGGTGGCCGAAAAAAGGAGATTCTGACGTTTGGCAGGCAACAGATCCAGGATATTCAGTAGCTGCGGACGAAAACCAAGGTTCAGCATTTCATCCACTTCATCGATCACAAGTTTTTTTAATCCCCTTGTTTTAAAAGCGTTAGTAACAGCAAGATCATAAAACCTTCCTGGTGTAGCCACAAGCACATCACAACCGGGTTGGAGTGCAATTCGTTGTGTATTGATATTCGTACCACCATATACTCCTGTAACTACTAATTCTGAATAAGCGGATAATGACCTGACGGTTTCCACGACCTGCGTTACAAGTTCGCGGGTGGGTACAAGCACCAGGATTTGGGGAATTCTTTCTTTTGAAAATTTCCACTGGTTTATCAATGGAAGTAAGTAAGCCAGTGTTTTCCCCGTTCCTGTCTGCGCAATGCCGCATACATCGGCACCACTCATTACAACGGAAAAAACTTTTTCCTGAATGGGCGTTGGTGTTTCATATCCCAGGTCGGCCAGGGCATTCTGAATGGATTTATTAAGTTTTAGATCTGTAAATTTCATAGCTTATAGAAGAACAAAACTAACGGAAACACCTCCATTGTGCCATTCTTTGTTTGATTTGGTGTTTTGAATTCAATGTTTAGTGATTCAGCTTAGCCAGAAATAATCAACGCTCAGACATGAATTTTATAAAGGAATCAACTTCCTATTTGCCAGAATTAAGTGCTGCATATAAAACCAACAGGCTTCTTGATATTAAAAATGAAGCACTATCTTCTTCCCCAAATAAATCTGCTGCTCCCATGGAAAAATCTTTCCTTTAATATCGAATCTGCATACATGATCCTATAATAGGTGGGTGGCAGTCATCATTACCGTTCTGAAAACTCCCGCTTTTTAAAATTAAATATGAAATAGTGCCTCACAGTATTGTTGATGATTTGCAATTGCTCCTCTTTGCACAATCCAGGGCTGTAAATGAAGAGGGATTCATAAATATTGGAGGGATCAGACAATGGATCACCATTCATGGAGATGACAGCAGCAAACCGGTTATCCCGTTATTACATGGCGGTCCAGGTAGTGTCATGAGTGCTTACAGCGACACCATGTTCAGTACATGGAAAAAAGATTTCATCCTGGTGAATTGGGACCAGCGGGGTGCAGGTAGATCTTTTGGTGAACAGGCAACAGCAGAACGCAGTGAGGAATTCTGGTTAAAACATCCGCTTAGTGTAAACCAGATGACAAGTGATGGCATTGAACTCACCTTATACCTTCTTCAACGACTCCATACAAAAAAGGTCTTTTTGATAGGATCTTCCTGGGGCTCGGTATTGGGCATCCAGATGGCCTTAAAAAATCCTGAATTGTTTTATGCATACATTGGGCATGCACAGGTAGTGGATCCGTTGAAAAACCTTTCCATAGCCTACCAAACGGTTTCCAGGCTTGTAAAGGTTGAAGATGATCATTCATCAATGGAGCGATTACATTTGATTGGCGCACCACCCTATTCCGAAGCACGTCATACCGGACAATTATTGCGCATAATAAAAACCTATGAAAAGAAAAATTCCATTGCCGCCCCGGCGTACTGGTGGAATGTAGCACCGGAATATAACAATGAAAAAGATGAAAAGGATAGGGAAAATGGTGATGATTATTCCTTTCTGTGGTATGCTGGACACCAGAAGTTTAAAATCAAAGGAATGATGCAGGAAATAGATTTCATGAAAACAGCCTTAGTCTTTCAATTGCCGGTTTACCTAATACAGGGAGAACAGGATATTTTGTCACAAGAAGTATCCACCCGCGCTTATTTCAACAAAATTTCAGCATCTGGTAAGCAATATTTTTTAGTTAAGAAAGCGGCACATGGCTACAACCAGTCCATTGTAGATCTTCAATATTTCATAATAAAAAATCACCTGAAAAAATTGGATAACAAAGACTAATCTTGAGCATTCCACCTGATAAAAAATTAAAATGAAAGCAATTGTAAATACCCGTTATGGCCCACCGGGCGTACTAGAATATAAAGATGTTGAAAAACCAGGTCCAAAGGATCACCAGGTCCTGGTAAAAATTAAAGCAACGGCTGTCAACTCAGCAGACTGGCGATTGCGAAAGGCCGACCCTATGGCCGTCAGGCTTTTTTTAGGATTGACAAAACCGAAGATCAATATATTAGGAGGTGTGTTTTCAGGGATTGTAGAATCAACAGGCAAAGAGGTAAAAATGTTTAAAGCCGGCGACGAGATCTTTGGATCAACATCATTACAATTTGGAGCTTATGCGGAATATACCTGTATTTCTGAGCAGGCGGTAATTGCATTCAAACCAAAAAATCTCACGCACCAGGAAGCGGCCGTGATTCCATTTGGTGGTACTACAGCTTTGCATTTTCTTAAAAAAGCAGGGATTTCGAGCGGGCAAAAGGTGTTGATCTATGGCGCATCTGGTGCGGTGGGTACGGCCGCTGTTCAACTGGCAAAATATTATGGTGCGCAGGTAACCGCGGTTTGCAGCACTGCAAATATGGAAATGGTGTATGCTCTGGGTGCAGATCATGTAATAGATTACACTAAAGAAGATTTTACTAAAATCAATAAATTTTATGATGTAGTTTTTGATACAGTAAACAAAACAACAGTGGCAGGTTGTCTTAAAGTATTGAATAAAAAAGGTGTACTTATTCTAGGTGCAGCCGGGATGAAGGAAATGTTGCATGCACTTTGGGCGACAATGAGGGGCAATAGAAAAATATTGAGTGGCATGATAAAAGAAAATGCCAAAGACATGAATTTTTTAAAAGAACTCGTTGAAGAAGGCAAACTAAAACCCGTGATAGACAAAACGTTTTCAATGGCCCAGACCTCCGAGGCGCACGCTTATGTGGAAAAGGGACATAAAAAAGGAAATGTTTCAATTGTGATGGATTAAAATTTCTTTCCCTGTACCATCACTGGAAATAACGACAAATGCTTTTTAAAAAACGCAAGCGTCCTGCTCCAGGCAAGTGTTGCTGCTTCTTTGTTATAACGGGCAGCTGAAGTATCATTATGAAAAGCATGTTGTGCGCCGGTGTACATGTATAATTCATACTCCACCCTGGATTGTTTTAATGCCGATTCATAGGCAGCAATGCCTTTGTTAACGCCTGCAGCTTCAACAACAGTTCAACAACTATTCAACAACTATTCAATAACCGTTCAACTGAATGAACCACGAATGCACAAAGAACACGAAGATTCGCAAAGGTGAATAATCGCCTGCAGCATTCAACAACTGTTCAACAACCGTTCAATAACTATTCAACAACCTTTCAACTGAATGAACCACGAAGCCACAAAGACACGAAGATTCGCAAAGGTGAATAAACGCCTGCAGCATTCAACAACTGTTCAACAACCGTTCAATAACTATTCAACAACCTTTCAACTGAATGAACCACGAAGGCGCAAAGAACACGAAGATTCGCAAAGATGAATAAAACCCTGCAGCGATCAACAACCATTCAACAACACCACTCACTCCCTTAACCCCCTGACCTTAAACATGTTCACCGAATTAAAACCGCTGAAAGTATTGACAATAGTGATTTTTTGCCTATTTTGTCCGCTCACCAACCTAACTGCCTAAGATGAAAACCTTAGTGGCTACTTTCGTCGCAATCATAATTTTTTGCGCCTGTTCTTTTGCCCAGTCTGTGCAACCCGTTAACTCAGCTGAGATCATAAAAAAAGGGATCAATCTTCATAAAGAACAAAAATATAAAGAGGCGATTGCCACTTATCGACAGGTTCCGCGGAATGATACCAATTATGTTACCTCATTGTACGAACTGGCTTACAGTGCATCTCTTGACAGTAATTTTTCTCTGTCATTGAAAACCATTGAGGAAGCACTGGAGATTGATGATGATAATGAACAAGAAATGGAACTCTTGCAGCTCAGAGCTTCAGTTACCGACGATCTGGGTGAAACTCAAAAAGCTGTTGTTCTTTATGATTCGGCACTGGCTAAGTATCCGAATGCTCCAAACCTTCAATTAAATAAAGGAATCTCTTTGCTTCGGCAAAAAAAACACAATGAAGCTGAAGCAATTTTTAAAGATCTCTTATTAAAAAATCCCTATTATGCCAGCGCCCATTTCAGATTGGGAAGCTGCGCATTACAAAAAGGTCAGATCGCAAAGGCCATGATGTCTTTTTTTACTTATCTGCTCAACAGTCCTGCAGGTCCACTTCATTCCGCTTCTATAAATATCCTGAGTGAGATCAGCAAGAATACAAACGATATAGTTGATCTGGTGGATAAGCGGGAAGAGCAACCTGGCGGCGGTTTCGCCATGCTCGAACAGATCATCTTTTCAAGGATCGCACTGGATAAAAACTATAAGGTGGCTACTGGTTTCGATGATCCCATTATCAGGCAATTGCAGGTGATGATGGAAAAGTTGCAGTATGATCCAAACAACAATGATTTTTGGATGCAGTTTTATGTACCCTACCTTAAAACCATTTTTGACAAAAAATATTTTCAGCCCGCTGTTTACCATGCATTCTCCAATGTGAATATAGAAGTGATCCAGCGGTACATGAAAAAAAATCCAAAAGAACTGGGTGAATTCACCAAGGCCATCCAGGGCATGTTTGAACAGATTCGTTCCACCCGTGAACTGGATTACCAGAAACGACAGGCCATGCCTGCCACTTACCATTTTAACAACGGATATTTTTTTGCAAAAGGTGAATTGAATAATAAAAATGAGCCGGAAGGAAAGTGGTCATTCTACCATACAAATGGAAACGTCAAATCAACAGGAACTTTCAACAGCAAAGGTGAAAAGCATGGGAAATGGATGTATTATTTTGCCAATGGAAAACTAAACGGTTATGATTCATGGACGGATGGTATGCAGCACGGTGAAGATGTTACTTATAACCGCCTGGGCTTAATTACCCTGAAATCGAATTACATGAACGGAAAGATCAATGGAGAAAAAAAAGCCTACTTCCCTATTGGTAATATAAAATCAGTTACACCATATAAAAATGGATTGGAGCATGGTAAATACCTTGAATATTATTCAAATGGCAGGAAAAAGGCGGAAGCCATGGTGGCAGATAACCAGCTACAAGGCGCTTATCTTTCTTTCTTTAATAATGGGAAGCCTGAATATGTAGTAAACTACGATAAAGGCAAACTTCATGCTAATTATAAATCTTACTATGAAAACGGTCAATTGAAATTTGAAGGCAATTATAAAAATGGTTCACTAGAAGGCGAAGGAATCAATTACCATGACAATGGTAAAATCAGTAAGAAAGGTATATATATTGCCGGACTTGCAGAAGGTGAAATGACCGAATACAATACCGAAGGTGTAGTGATCATAAAATCGACTTTTAAAAATGGAAATTTTAATGGCACTTCCGAATATTTTGATGATGACGGGATACTTTATTCCACGTTGTTAATGGATAACGACATACTCAAAGAAGCAAAATATTTTGATAAGAAAGGAAAAATAATAAGTACGTCTGTCAGGAAAAATAAAAATATTGAATTGCTGGTTTATTCCCCCGAAGGATATAAAGTTTCCCAAACAACCTATAACGACAAAGCAGAAAAGGTCAATACACAGCATTATTTCTATCCTTCAGGTAGGATTAAGGAAACAAATACTTATAAAGATGGATTGCTGGAAGGCACGTCTGTCCTGTATTATCCCAATGGGAAAAAAAGTTATGAGGTTGCTTATGCCAAAGGTGAAAAAAATGGCCTCTATCGTGAGTATTTCATTAATGGAATTGTAAAATCAGAAGGCTGGTATGTTGAAGGGGGGCTCAATGGCAACTTGATCGAATACAACGAAAAAGGATTGCTGAACAATTCTTCCACCTATATCGATGGACAGATCTACGGCGAACGTTCCTGGTACTTCGCCAATGGAAAGATCAAGGAAAAAGAAAGATACAATGATGGTTACCTCACCGCCATCATGCAATACGACACACTCGGCAACCGGATCAATGTTTCAAAATTTGTAAATGGAAATGGAAAATACCTTGGAAAAAGTCATAGTGGGAAAAAGAATTTTGAAGGCGAGATGGTGGAAGGAGAAATACATGGAAAATTCAATACTTATTTCTTCGATGGAACTATCTCAATAAATAAAATTTATGACCGCGGAGACATTCATGGTGTTTATACCGAATATCATTTTGGCGGGAAGCCAGCCGTAAAAGGACAGTACAGTTTTGGCGACAGAACAGGAAACTGGAAATACTTTAATACGGAAGGTAAAATGTGGAAAGAAGAAAATTATGCTGATGGGAGCCTCAGGGGCAAAGTTGTATACTTTAATGCAGGTGGTGGTATTGAAAAAGAAGTTGAATACAGCAATGGCACCCGCAATGGAAAAACCACCCGCTACCATGATGACGGGCAGCAGGTATATGTTTTCCATTACAAGGATAATGAATTAACCGGCTATAGTTATTTTGATAAAACCGGCACACTTGTTCCAACTATCCCGCTTGTAGGCGGAAATGGCAAAGTGGTTACTTATTTTAAAAACGGCACCAGGGCTGCTGAAATGGAATATGTTGATGGTGAGCTTTCAGGCACGTTTAAACTGTTTCATGGTGATGGCAAATTATATTACCAGAGCAATGAGATCAGTGGAAATACCGATGGTAAGACCATCGAATACCATCCGGATGGAAGTCTTTATGCAGAATACAATTATTCTCTTGGTGAAAGCGACGGACCTTTTAAAGTGTTCCATCCCAACGGTAAACTGAAAGAGGAAGGAAATTACTTCATCGGATATTTCCATGGGCCAAGAAAATTTTATGATCCCACAGGAAAAATTACCGAAACACGACATTATTATTATGGCCTGATCATTAATTCAGTCAAATGAGCTTATTAAAATTATTATCAGTATTGACGTTGGTTCTTTTCAGCCGCATTGCTGGAGCGCAGGAGGAACTGAGAACCAGATTTCCACTGGCGGAAGCCGTTTATACCAATGTAGTCTGCGAGGTAAATATAGAAAAGCTGGATGGGAAATGGATCGCTTTAACCGACCACAAAGAAGACCTCTCCTACCTTACAGAAAATTCGTTAAAGATGATGTCACGCGGGCGCATCTACCACAGCAGCTTTAATGAATTAAAAAAATGGGATGCCTATACACGTGTGAATAATAAAAAATTAAAAGTTACCAATACCAGTACGGCCAGCAGCAGGCAGGATTATATATTTTATGATGATACCAAAGCCACATCCTTTGACTTTGCAGGCATTGGACTCAATACATCAAGACATATCGATTACCAGCTATTGCTGAATGATATTCATCTTTTGTATCCACATTATTTTGAAAGGTATTTTCCGGTTGGTGAAGGTACTTTACGTATCAGCTTTCCTTCCGACATCAAAATGAAGTACCTATTAAAGGGAGACCAGTCGGATAAGATCGTTTTTACGGAAACAAAAAAGAAGGACAAAACCATCTGGACCTTCCAGGTAAAAGATATGATAGGCAGGCAGCCATTCCCTGACGCACCCGATAATTCCTATTATGCTACCCACATCATTTATTATGTGGAGCAGGTAAAGGAAAATAATGAGTGGAAGAATTTTCTTTCTTCCCCGGAAGATCTGTACAGGTATAGCTACGGCTTTATCAAAGACCTTGACAGATCTGTCAGTAAAGAATTAAAATCTATTACCGATACGGTAATTTCCGGAGCAAAGTCTGACATGGAAAAAGCAGGAAGGATCTATAAATGGGTACAATCCAATATCAAATACGTTGCCTTTGAAGATGGCATGGAGGGGTTTGTTCCACGACCAGCCAACCTGGTTTGCAGCAGGCGTTTTGGAGATTGTAAGGATATGACCAGCATTTTGGTTGCTATGCTTACACATGCAGGAGTTCCTGCATATTTTACCTGGATCGGAACAAGGGAGATCCCTTATGATTATACGGAAGTGCCACTTCCCATTGTTGACAACCACATGATCTGCACAATTAAAATCGGAGAGGAATATCTTTTCCTTGACGGCACAGACGATGGCTGCATTTTCGGATTTCCACCTTCTGGTATCCAGGGTAAACAGGCTATGGTAAGTATTACTGAAAAAGATTTCAAAGTCATACGCGTTCCAGTGGTACCGCTTGAAAAAAATGCTTATGTAGATTCCACCTTTTTGGAACTTGGAGCGGATGGAATGACGGGGCGGATCAGTGTCCGACTCAGTGGCTATTTTGCATCATCACTGTACTCCATCCTTAAAAATCAAAACGAAAAAGATCATGCTGATTATTTTAAACGAAGGTATGGGCGCGGCAATAATAAGATTAGGTTCAGCAATTGGAAATGGAATGTAAGTGAAGACCACAACACGGCCCAAATAACTGCCGATTTGGAGTTACCGGATTATGCAAAGAAAATGCGTGATGAATGGTTTTTAAATATGAACCTTGTAAAATGGTTTGAACACGATCTGATAGATGTTGAAAAAAGGAACCTGGCCATTGAATATGATTACATGAGCCGCTTCTCCATTGTAACAGCACTGAAGATACCGGAAGGATATCAACTGGATCACCTGCCAAAGGGTGATCAATTTAAAAATGATGCATGGGGTTTTAAAATGAATTATATCCATTCGGGTAACAGTGTCTATCTCAATCAGGAATTTGCTACGGATAAGCTGATGACCATGCCTTACCATTTTACCGATTTAAATAAAGTACTGGAAAAACTCACTGCACATTATAAACAAACCATACTTCTTAGTAAAAAACAGTTATGAGAAAAATACTCACCTCGCTTCTGCTCCTTTCTGCCTTTTTAGTAAATGCACAACAGGGAATAAAAAAATTTGAATGGAAGGCTGCTCCAAAACTTCATACGATTCCAAAGCAATTCCAGGAAGCGGCAGCCGTTTTTGTGAACGACGACCGGATAATTGAATATGCCTTTGAGAAAGAAGAACTATTTTTCTATAAAACCCTTCACAGGATCGTTCACATTAACAATGACAGGGGAATTGAAGCATTTAACAAGATCTACCTTCCGTTTGAAGAAGGGGTAACAATGATTGATGTACGTGCCCGTACTATCCTCCCAAATGGTAAGATCATTGAATTGGATAAAAGCAACATTAAAGACCTAAAAGATGAAGACGGGCAATATAAGATCTTTGCATTGGAAGGATTGACCAAAGGATGTGAAATAGAATTTTATTTCACTGTTAAAAAAGAACCCAGCTTTTTTGGAAGGGAGATCCTTTCTTCCGGCATTCCCGTAATGCAGGCGCGGGTGGAATTGCTTGCACCCGACCACCTATTGTTTGAGACCATGGGGTTCAATGGAATTGAAACGGGTAAGGACACCTTGATTGGAGAAAAACGCCATACCCTGATTATTGTAAATGATATTAAAGCGATGGAGGAAGAGAAATATTCCATGTTCAGGGCAAGTTCAAAAAGAGTGGAATATAAACTTTCCTATAATGCTGCAAAATCAACAAGAGAAAGATTGTTTACCTGGAACGAACTTTCCAAAAGGTTGCATAACATATACAATACAGTAAATGATAAGGATATTAAAAAGATCCGTGAACTGCTGGAAACGATCAATATAAAAACTGCATCGGGTGATGCCGAAAAGATCGCGCTGATCGAGCATTATGTAAAAAAGAATTTCAATGCAAGAGAAGATATACCTTCTGATGATGCTGAAGACCTGGTAAAAGTGATTCGAAATAAGGTGGCCAGTCACCGGGCCATAGTAAAACTTTACCTGGGATTATTCAGGGAAGCAAAGATTGATTACCAGTTGGTGCTTGCGGGCGACCGTACAGACTATATGGTAGAAAAGAATTTTGAGAATTGGAACAATGCAAAGAATTTCCTTGTTTATTTTCCGGGTACCAATAAGTTTCTTGCACCTACTGAAACAGAATACAGGTATCCATGGATCCCACCAACTTGGGCTGCCACCAACGGTTTATTCTGCGTATCAACAACCATAGGCAATTTCACCACTTCTATTGGTGAAATAAAAATGATCCCACTGGAAAAATATGAGCACAATTACCTGAATATGGAAATGGACCTTGAACTGGATAAAAAAGATGAACTGGTGATCAGGGTGAAACAATTATATGGAGGTTATGCGGCCCCCAATTATAAAATGCCGTTTATTTTTCTACCTGCAGATGAACAGGATAAAGTGCTGAAACAAATGATCCGTTTTGGTGCAAATACGGAAAATATCATTTCGCATTCTTTTGAAAACAAGGAAATGGAACAAAAAGATCCATACAAACCCTTTGTGATCAATGCTTCGGTGAAAGCTTCAAACCTCGTGGAGCATGCCGGCCAAAAAGTGATCATAAAAATTGGTGAAGTGATTGGTGAGCAGGCGCAGATGTATGATATAAAATCAAGAGAAAACAAGATCGACCTTCACTATCCCCATGCGCTGGTCCGTACCATCAGGTTAAAGATACCAGAAGGATACAGGATCACGAATGCCGACGACCTGAAGATCAATGTTGCGCATAAGGAAAATGATGTGGTTACTATGGGTTTTGTTTCAGATTACGAGATCAAAGGCAATATCATCACCATCAGGGTTGTGGAAGATTACCGTAATTATATCTATCCCCGCGACCAATACCCGGTTTTTGAAAAAGTGATCAACGCTGCGGCGGACTTTAATAAAATTGTTTTGGTATTGGAGAAATAAGGGGGAAGCGGTTTGAGGTTTGAGGGTAGCTCAGGGACAAGCCCCAGCGGGGCGCAACCATTTCAAAAAACATCAACGACACTTTGCCCCAGCGTGGTGCAACCATATCACATAAAAAATTCAATGACATACCGCCCCAGAGGGGCGCAATATCGGTAGCCAAAATATCAAGAAGATGTCATCTCCCGCCCCCACGGGTCGCAACCATTTCACACAAACAAACCAATGACACACCGCCCCAGCGGGGCGCAATATCGGTAGCCAAATTTCGAGAAGATGTCATCTCCCGCCCCAGCGGGGCGGAACCTTATCACATAAAAACATCAATGCCAAACCGCCCCCACGGGTCGCAACCATATCACATAAACAAACAAACAACACACCGCCCCAGCGGGGCGCAACCTTATCACATAAAAACATCAATGACACACCGCCCCCACTGGTCACAACCATATCACATAAACAAACAAACAACACACCGCCCCCACGGGTCGCAACCATATTACACAAACAAACAAACAACACACCGCCCCAGCGGGGCCAATATCGGTAACCAAAATATTCAGAAGATGTCATCTCCTGCCCCAGCGGGGCGGAACCTTATCACATAAAAACATCAATGACACACCGCCCCAGCGGGGCGCAACCACATTAAACCGGTTCATGAAAAATATACCTGTCATCATATTGTACATCGAAAACTTCTAACACCCGTTTATATTCTTCTCTAAAAGAAACACCCCTGTGATGTCTTTCCTGGTTTTCAACATAATCTGCCACGGTTTTTATCTGGGATTTTGAATAGGAAAAAGCCCCAAACCCCTCCTGCCATCTAAATTGCGAAGGCGTGAATTTGTTCCTATTTATCCATTCTGAGGAATTACTCTTTACAATACGCATTAATTCGGAAATAGACTGTACTGGGCGCATCCCAAAAAACAAATGCAAATGATCCGGCATGCTATTAATTGAAATAATTTTATGCCCCTGGTTTTGAATGATCCCACTTACATTGATGCAGGTTTTTCTTCCATGAATTTTCAATTAGGTTTTTTCTGTATTTCACAGCAAAAATACAGTGGAGGTGTACTTGTGTATAGGTGTTAGCCATACACAAAATTATTTCTACAGTTCAATTCCATTGCAGGAAGATATCCCTCATTTAAAAGAATAATCTATCCAATTGCTGTTGATTCACTCCTGAACCATTTTATTATTTTATCAACCAAAAGAAGGTATTTCCCTTTCAGGGCTGGACCTATACTATATACACCTAAAGGCACACGCTGAATAATGGGAATTTATACCTGAATAGAAGACAATATAAAACTTTTCAACGTATAGCTTCAGCTAACTATCATTTACCCACGTTTTAATGCATTTTCTACCACACCAACCAATCAAACATTACATTCTCCTGCCGCATGGTGGGCGTTTGCCTGCCGCGGGTAAGCGCAGGAACAGTTTGCTGTACATAATCTTTTATCTCGTTGATACTGACCCTGCCATCACCATTGCGGTCAGCATGTTTATTTAAAAGTCCGTTTAAAAAAGAATAGGTAAATACACCATTACTCCATTCCGCACTTTCCAGCGCATACTCCTTCCCTCCTGCTGCCGAAATAACAACGGCACCGTTGCCGGCATTGGTGGCCGCAAATAATTGTTTCATCAGTTCAAAACTGTTTTGCAATCCTCCTTTTTTCCCTTTCTTCAATAAACGACCACCCCTTGTATCTTTTTCCCTGATCACTGCACCGCCTGCGATTTGCGTACTGGTATCACTAAGCATGGCTTCCTTATCCACTTCACCACTATGACAGGCATCGATCAGCATCAGCTTTTCACGTGCAGGTATTCCATCCAGCAGGTCTTCCATCTGCTCGTATGACCATCCGCCATCCTGTGGCTTTTTAAAATTGATATTATGGGTTGCAAAATAAAAATCAAGACGATCACTCAGCAATCCATGTCCTGCATAAGAAAGGATTACCCTGTCATTAATGGATGTTTTCAACAGTTTTTCTCTGATCTTCTGTAAGTGCTGAACCTGAACTTTTTCATTAATTAATGTATCGATCACAGCTCCTGGATAACGCTGTTGAATCGCTGCTGCAAGATCCCTGATATCCTTTGCAGCATAGGTAAGATTCATGGATGTGTCCTTGTATTCCGCAGCGCCAATGCCTATGAAATAAGTCTTTCCTTCTTCCTGTTTATTTGAAGATTCGAGCTGAAATGATGCACGCAAGCTTTCAACACCATTATCATTGCTTACATAAACTTCAATCTTATTCATTCCCGGACTTAATAACAGTTCGATCTGCTTTTCAAAGATTTTGGCAGGTGTCAGCTGAAGTCCTTTTCTTCCGAATTCAGGATTACCGTTGACCAAAACATGGAGCGCACGCATGGCATACACACTATCCCGCGCATAAATGTTTATTGTGATCTTTTTCTCAGATGTGGTGAGCGGAAGTTTATCTGAATTGATGATGTGAACCTCCGGCATATCCAGTTTATCCAGCGGTGGGTCAGTGAGTGGAAGTCCTTCAAGCTTCAATCTTTTTTCAGTTGCATGTTGCAGTAAAGCCAATAACTCTTTATCTGAATAAGACAGCATATTCAAAACCTTTGCCGGGCGGTTGAGCCTTGTATCCATTTGAATAAATGGAACCAGCTTTGATTTGTAAACAAAGGCCATTCCGCGGGGATCTTTACGGGAAGAAGCATACTGCCTGCTTTCCGGATCAAAATGCACAATATGTCCATCAGCATCCGTCATCGTTACCAGGAAATTCTTTCCGGTGAATAGGTTGTGCCAGCCAAGACTTCCATCATTGTTATTGGTAATTACAATGCTGTCGTTCACTAATTGCATCTGTGTAAATCCGGTTTCATATACAGCAAGCTTTTTTATCACCAGCATGGTTGCCATATCTACCAGGTATATAAAATCTGTCTTGATGCCCGACTTTACCAACAGGTGTTTTCCTGTAGGCGACACGGTCAGATCGCGGATTTCTGAAACATCATCCAGTCTTTGCTCTTCAAGCTGACCGCTTTGAATATTTAGATTGTTGATCTTCCCGCCACCAGGCGCATACAACAGGTTTTGATCATTATTTAAAAACCGGGCAGGCTGAATGGTATAACGCTGGGCTTTTAAAGGTTTTGAAAAAGCCAGTGCTTTCATTTGCTCCAGGTCATACAGGAGGTAGGCATCTCCTTCCGCATTATAGCATGACATCAATGGTTTGGAAACTGCAAAGGTCACCGGGAATTTTCCAGGTACGGAATCTTTCCTGGTTTCATTTCCCTTAGCATCGATTTTTGACAAATAGATCCATCCCTTCCCGTTTTTTTCTCCATGTGCCACCCAGGTGTGTTGGCCAGGTTGTACTGCAAAAAAACTGTTGGGCGATCGCAGGGAAAATATAGTTTTTGATGTGCTATCCTTTATCCTGAATTCATACCCGTTTTTTGAATAGGCATGATAATAAATATGATCCGACGAAACTGCGGGAAGCCATAATTGTCCCATATCAAAACGATCCAAATGGTCACCCTTTTCTAAAGTAGATAGGTTATACGACCAGAGCCCGCGGCCATTACTCAGCCAAAGCTTTTTCTTTACTTCATCTACCAGAACTTGTTGTGGTGGCATGTTGGGAAGTTTGTAAGAAACAAATGCACGACCAGCAGTAGAAAAATAGTTATAGCTGTTCTTTACGATCACAAATTCATTGCTGCTGTCCCAGCTGAGTTCCGCAGATGAAAGGTAGTCAGGTGAGGGAATTTTCCTGATCACTTCTTTTGATGGAAATTTTGCCACCACCAGTTGATCCATCCCTGTTTCTTCATCACTCATTACAAAGGCAACCTGGTTGAAATCATGGTTAAGAGCCGGCACGGTAGTGATCTCATTAAATCTTTTCTTTTCTATCAATTGAAGTCCGGGCAGTGCATAAACGGAGAGTTCATAATACCACGAGCTATTGATTTTATCGTCAGCGGTTGTAATAAACAGTACGCGGGTGCGGTCTTTATTCAGGCTCCATTTGATTAGGCTGTTGATCTTTAAGGAAGCAGATTTCTTCCCTTCTATAGTAGCAGTATTAAAAATATAATGATTCAGCTGCTCCTTGTTTTCCTCATTGGAAATAGAATACAACATCATTCCGTTTTCAAGTGGTACCAGTTCTCTCACTGTTTCTTTTATCTTCCCGGTTTTGACCAATGTGCGCAGTGTGGCACCCGGACGGTAAAATGTAAAATCCTGCCAGCTGTGCATGATCCAGTTTTCTGGCTTATTGGCAAAACCCACTGCCGTCACTTCTTTGTTATCATTACCAATCTTTTTACTTATGGTTTGTTTGATCTTTCTGGTGCTTAAGTCATAAATAAAAATGTTGGAAAGATCATGAATAAAAAGTTCAGGCTTTTCACCGGAGAACATCATGCCTTCACAATCCATATTGAGCTCGTCGGTGATCATCCCGAGACGCAGGTCCCAGATCTTGATCTTCCCATCATATCCATAGGTAGCTACAAGAGGTTGTGAGGGATGGGCTACAAGTGTTTTGATGGATTCATTATGGTTGGATTGTACCTGCATGCGTACCGGCACATGTGCTGGCTGATAGGAAAAAGATGCTGCATGCAACAAGGAGTCATGATTAGATACAAGTATCATTCTCTCTTTCATTGGTGCAAAAAGGTTCACATGATCCGGAGTAGAAGTAAAGCTGTTTACAAAAGCATAATCATGCAGGGAATAGCTCAGGATCTCTGTTTGCCTGCCATTGGAAGCATTCCGCACCAGCAGGTGAATATAACTTTCATCGGTACGCAGGTCCAGAATTTTATCATAAGCTTCGATTGAAAATTCTGCAAGTATGCCTTTTCGGCTGATGATATACACATCACACGGATTCCAACCCGCCAGCAACCAACGCTCACCCGGTAATGCGTAGGCTTTGTAAGCTGATGCAGGAAAAGCATCGAAGGAAACGGAATCATTATAATTGTTCAGCGCGCGGATCACCACCCGGTTATTATTTCCATACCGTTCTGCGGCAATGATTGCCAGCTGACTTCCATGATCAGAAAGGGAAAAACCTACTTCATCTGCTTTTGGAAATTTCATTTTCTCCAGGACTGTTTTTGTTTTGAGATCCACCAGGTAAAGTCCCGGCGCCGTATCAGTGGACAAAAGCCGTTCTGTTGTAAAAACCAGTTGATGTTTATCGGGCTGAAACTGCAGGTGATGAACAGCGAGTGGTACATTATGTGTGAGGTGAACGGAGAAGTCCTGCAGGTTAATGATCTGCAATTCATGCTGGTCGCCTGAACCGAATGCAAAAGCAAGCATATTGGATACTTCGCTGATGGCGATTTTTTCGATCTGTATATATGGCTGTGAGAAGATGAATATTTGTTTACCCGAGGTATTATCCCAGACAAATAAGGTGCGTCCTTCAGTGGTTTCACCCGCTACAGCGGTGTATCTGCCTTTTTCGCTAATGGACTGTATGCGGTAGTCTTTGTCCGTTTTTCCAACAAAGCCTGTCGGTATGGTTAGCTGTGCGGGTAGGTTTATGGTGGCACAAAAAGAAAAGCTGATGATAGCCAGTATTTTTTTCATAAAGCAGGAACTTGTTTTGGTATAATCGTTTGATAATTTCCAATGAACCAGCAAACGCATGACGAATATAAATTTATTTTGGGGGACTATTATTTTGCATTTAACCGATATCTATTTGCCGCAAAGGCGCAGAGGCGCGAAGGACGTCATTGCAAGGAGGTACGACGAAGCAATCTTGAACCACGGTGGCACAGAGGAACGGAGGGGGACAGAGTGAATTGCCGCAAAGGCGCAGAGGCGCGAAGGACTTTCAAATTTAACATTCACCGGGTTCAGGCTAAAACTTCCGCTAAAAGACAGTTTTCAAAACTTGCCCTGTATCATGTGGCCAATGCGAAAGCAGATTGCAATAACTCATCCAAACGCATCGCATCCAACATAAACAAATAATAATAACCTTGGTTTTAATTTTATTTGTGAAACCAAATAGTTGCGAATATATTTGCAACCATATAGTTGCTAATCACAAAAATTTTTAAATGAGAAGAGATGTATTCCAGGCCATAGCCGACCCTACCCGGCGTGCGATCATTGCACTCATTGCCATGCAGGCCATGACGCCCAATGCACTTGCAGAACATTTCGACACCAGCAGGCAGGCCGTTTCCAAACACCTGCGCATACTTACCGAATGCCAGCTGGTAAAACAGGAACAAACCGGCCGCGAAATCTATTACCATTTTAATCCCGGCCAAATGAAAGCAGTTGCCGACTTTATAGAACCCTTCCGGCAGATGTGGGAAACCAAATTCGATCAACTCGACAAAGTATTATCAACCATTAAAAAAAAGAAAAGATGAACAACAAGACCGAAGTAAAAAAAGATTTTAAAGAAAAATCAGTGCTTGTCTCACGCGAATTCGAAGCTCCTGTTGCGGACGTATGGCGTGCATTTACCGAAAGTGAACTTTTAGACCAGTGTGGGCGCCATCTCCATGGCGGGCTGAAACCAAATACATGAATTTCGCACCGGGTGGTCACTGGCTGTATGCAATGTTGAGTCCTGAAAACCAGAAGCACTGGGGAAGAATGAACTATTACACCATCAACCATCATAAGAACTATGATATGGAAGATGTGTTTTGTGATGAAAATGGTGTAGTCAATTCTGATTTACCAGGCTCAAAAGGGAAAACGGTTTTTACGGAAACTGCTAAAGGGACAAAAGTAGAATTCCAGACTATTTACCAGACAGAAGCCGACCTGCAAAAAATCGTGGAGATGGGTTTTGAACAGGGCATTTCTGCCTGCTTCGAACAATTGGATTCCTTATTCAAAGCAAACAAAATATAGTTATGGCGCAAGCGTGAAGTTTAAGGATTTAGAAAACAAGTTGATAAAAAAACGGAAAGAAAAAAGCAGTTGCGCTTTTCACTTTCCGTTACTAGTAATGTGGAGGTGACCGGATTCGAACCGGTGTCCAAACAAGATATTCAAAAGCTTTCTACATGCTTATTTCAGAATTGATTGTCGAAACTTCACCGGAACTGAACAAACCAATGAAATCCTTAGTTGAATGTTCTTAAGCAACAGTCACAACATTCTGTTGCAGCAACCTATTTTGGTTTGAGTCGGCGGCAGCACATGGAAATAGGTGAACCTGCGCGGCGGCCCTAATGACTGCTAAATCACTGATTAGGCAGCCATGGCATACTGAGTATTGCCATTTGTGTTTTGAATATTCAGATTTACGAGCTGACTATCCAACGCTCGGCATGCTTATACTTTCAAAGATCGTTGCTGTCAAAACCATACACCCCCGGGGTCAATTAATAATTATTAATTGGATGGCAAAAATACGAGAATTAATCGGGGGTTATCCTCCAGGAATTGATAAAAGCCAAAATCCGGGGAAGTAATAATTAAATCAACAGCAAAATAGATATTCCCTGGTTCAAGACATCGCCCTCTGCCGGAATCGCCCTATGCGCATCTTGTATGCTGTGGTTTGCAACCTGGTCATTTGTCTGAAACTGGTGTGTTTTCAAATTAAAACAGTCTTGGCAAAGCTTTATATGAATATGCCATCCTCTATAATTGCTTGTTTATCCGCACAAGGATTTAGCATTTGCGATACATGGAATTAGCACCGCACTATTGTTATGTTGTAGAAAAAGTGTTTTGTCGCGGAAAGATAGCGCTTCAGATATGCATTTTGCAATGCGCTGCTAGCAGTTGGCTCTATCTCATTATGTCGGTATCAATTGGTGTATAACCAAAATTCCTGCTTAAAGATAAAATTTGACCCTTATGATGAAATTCATGAGTGATAACATGACTGAAGAGTTTAAAAGGTTCGGCAGTTCCTTTGGTTCCATTGATTTCGTAATTTATTTCGTTTTTTTCAGCTCTTCTCATCGATTCAAGGAATTCAAACACCAGGATATCAATAGAACCAAAAAGGTCAATCGTGTCTGCAATGTTTTGTTTTGAGGTGTAGTCTGTAAACACCATGTTCTTCTCCAACGCACATTTACCAATCCAAAATTCATACGTGTTAGCAATGTGGACTAATAAATTTCTTATACTACCACCCCTGCCAAAGAAACTATTCTCTTTTAAAAAATCATTGCTGGAAATTGATTTGCAATAATTGAACAAAGTTTCTCTTGTGTCAAGAACAAAACCATATTGTTCTTTGGCATAGGTAAAAATTGATTCCATTGATCATGTTTGTTGATTGCTGCTAACCTTACAACATCAGCGTATAAAAAATTTTTTCAACATACGATTCTGCGCGAATTATAAATCAATAATCCTACCTGAACATTCTCCAGATGTCCAATCCAAATGCATACAGCATCAATCCAAGTAATAATACCATGCCTGCCATCTGCGCATACTCCATGAACTTATCACTTGGCTTGCGGCCCGTCACCATTTCATAAATTGTAAACAAAGCATGGCCACCATCAAGTGCGGGAATTGGAAGAATATTCATAAAAGCAAGTATGATGGAAAACAAAGCCGTCATGGTCCAGAAACGATACCAGTCCCAGGTACCGCCAAATGTTTTTCCAATAGAAATCACACTTCCCAGGTTATCTGAAACCTTATGTTCTTTTGATGTAAACAACAAGCGAATGCCTGTCATATAATCACCCAGCCTTTCCACACCATAATTCATTCCTGCTGGTATCGATTCAAAAAAACCATATTCTTTTTTTTCGCTTCCAAGCACCTTGTAAATATCTCGGGTTTCAACTCCTGTAGCCGTATTTTCCAGTGTCTTTACTTTCACCTGCACCGTATCTGATCCACGCAGGAGGTCTAATACAATGGTCGTATTTTTCGATTCCTTTTTTGCTTCAAGGTAATCATCGAGGAAATTAACTGGCACGCCATTCACTCCAACGATCCTGTCGCCCGGCTCCATCTTTCCTTCAACATAATTTACATTTTTATCTCCGTCAACGATCACGGGATACCTGGGATAAACCCATCCTTTCAACTGGTTCTTTGTTAGATTGGAAACAAATCCTTCAGGCAAGGTCAGGGTAGTATCCCTTCCTCCACGGTTCACCTTCAATACTGCTGTTTCATTCAGAATGATGCTTTTAGCAAGTTCATTATAATAATGCACAGGCTCATTATTCACCGCGGTGATCACATCGCCATTCCTTAAACCTGCAGTTTGCGCAAGCGAATCGGCTGTTAAACCATAGCTCAAATTCTTCACCGGAAGCCGTTCTTCTCCCCATACAAAAAGAATCATTGCAAAAAGGATCAGTGCCAGTAAAAAATTTACGGTTACACCTCCCAGCATAATGATCAGTCTTTGCCATGCCGGCTTGCTCCTGAACTCCCATGGTTGCGGTGGCTGGTTCAGTTGTTCTTTATCCATGCTCTCATCCACCATTCCGGCGATCTTGACATAACCTCCAAGCGGCACCCAACCCAATCCATATTCGGTTTCTCCCACTTTCTTTTTCCAAAGAGAAAACCATGGATTAAAGAACAGGTAAAACTTATCTACCCTGCATCCAAACCATTTTGCAGGAAGAAAATGTCCCAACTCGTGCAATACTACAAGTATAGAAAAGGCGAGAATGAATTGTCCAATATTTGCAAATAAAGCTGACCAGTCAACTGCTAGTAAAAACATAGTTTATAAAATTGGTGGTGTACACCGTATTCCGGGTAAATATTGCCTTTATCAACTGATAAAAGCGTTTTTTCAGATTTGCAAGATAAGGATAGCTTAGAGATAAATAAGGCCTACGGCCAGGTGCGCTGTGGGTTTAACGATTCTATGCAATTATAGTTTGATGATGTCGGCCGCATAATTTCTAGCCTCCCCATCGCTCTCAAAATATTCTTCAAGGGTAGGCTTTTCAATAAAATTCACTTTCTGCATGGTCTTTTCAATCACATCGGTCATATCAAGAAAGCCAATTCGGTTTCTTAAAAATGCATAAACGGCAATTTCATTGGCGGCATTCATCACACAGGCCAGGTTCCCGCCTTTTTCCAGCGCTTCCATTGCCAATGCCAGGTTCCTGAATGTACGCAGATCGGGTTCTTCAAAAGTAAGGTTCTTGATCTTTTTGAATTCACACCGGGGATAATCATTCGGTACTCTTTTAGGAAAGGCCAGTGCATATTGAATGGGCAACTTCATGTCGGGCAAACCCATTTGTGCTTTTATGCTGCCATCCTGGAACTGCACCATAGAATGAATGATGCTTTGCGGGTGTACCAAGACTTCGATCTGGTGCGGCGCAAGGTTGAACAACCACCTGGCTTCGATCATTTCAAGGCCTTTGTTCATCAGCGTTGCGGAATCAATGGAGATCTTGGCTCCCATTGTCCAGTTGGGATGTTGCAGTGCGTGCTCGCGCTTAACATTCACCAGGTAATTCGGTTTTCGTCCAAGAAAAGGTCCGCCGGAAGCAGTCAGAATTACTTTGTCTATCGGGTTACGCATTTCGCCCACCAGGCATTGAAAGATGGCAGAATGTTCAGAATCAACAGGTATGACGGGCACACGGTTTTCTACCGCCGTTTGCATAATGATGTCGCCAGCCACCACCAGGGTTTCTTTATTGGCCAGGGCAATGGCTTTGCCTGATTTAATGGCGCGCAGTGTAGGCTTTAAACCTGCATACCCCACAATGGCTGCCAGCATCAGGTCATAACAATCCATTCCCGCTACATCTTCAAGTGCCTTCTCGCCACAAAATACTTTTACATCGGTGGAAGCAAGGGCTTCTTTCACCCTGGTGTATTTTTGTTCTTCACCAACAACAACAATGTTGGGATTGAATTTCAGTGCCTGTTCGATCAGCAATTCATCATTACCACCACAGGTAAGTACTTCAACAGAAAATTTATCGGGGTGCGCGCCGATCACTTCAAGGGCCTGCGTGCCTATTGAGCCGGTGGAACCAAATAAAGCGATTCTTTTTACGGGATTGGTTTGATTCATGGTGGATTATGGTCTGGTCAAGTTAGTGATTTGCGGTAAAAATAACAATGTTCGGGGAAAGAGTGAGAGGAGCTGTTGGCATTTAGCAGCTAGCGGTAAAAGCAAGAGACAAGGTTCGAGATTAAAGTTAGTTAACAACTATAGACTTAGTTAACAGTGGAACCCATTCCGTACACGCCAATTTCCTCGGCAAGCTTTCTGTCATTACTCAATCTTGGTACTTTGTTTTGTCCGCCGAGCTTCCCGATCGATTTCATATAATCTATGAATCCATTTTTGCGGATGCGGCGGATCTGTAACGGCTGAAGAATACTGCCTGCAACCAGATCATCATAATAAATATTTTTATCTCTCATGTTTTGATCCACCTTCAGTGCAAATGATTCAAGGTCGTCTGGCTGATCTTCAAATTCAATGAACCATTCATGATAGCTTTGCCCTTTACCTTCCTGGATCTTTGGCGCTACAGTAAATTCTGTAATCCGTAAGCCTGCAGATTCTGCGGCCCTGAGCAGACTGTGTTCCACTTCTTCTCCAATTACGTGTTCACCAAAAGCAGAAATATAATGTTTGGTTCTGCCCGTAACCACGATCCTGTATGGATCGGTACTTACAAATTTTATGGTATCACCTATATTATAACCCCAAAGGCCTGCATTGTTGTTGATGATAAGGGCATAGTTTTCGCCCACCTGCACATCATGCAGCGATAAGCGGGTGGGTGCATCATTGAAGATCTCCGCCGCCGGAACAAATTCAAAAAAGATCCCGCTGTTGGTGTTAAGCAACAATCCTTCCCCATCTTGTGTATCCTGGAAAGCGAAAAAGCCTTCCGAAGCCGGAAAAGTTTCGATGGAGTCGATCTTCCTACCAATACTCTCAAAAAGTTTGGCTTTATAGGGTTCAAAATTTACACCCCCGTGCACCATAACCGAAAATTGCGGGAAGAGTTCACTGATCTTTTTACCACTCTTTTCCTGCAGCCTGTCAAAATACATTTGCACCCAGGGAGGTATGCCGCTGATCAGCGTCATATTCTGCTCAATGGTTTCTTCAACGATCTTATCTAATTTATTTTCCCAGTCTTCAATGCAATTGGTTTCATAACTGGGCATCTGGTTGGCGCGCAAATATTTCGGTATATGATGGTTCACTATACCGCTTAACCTGCCGGTGGGAATATCACCGATCCTTTCCAGTTCGGGAGCGCCGGAAAGAAATATAAGTTTTCCGTCAGCAAATGCAGTATTTCCGCTTGCGGCCATATAGCATAAAAGGGCATTGCGGGCAGTATTGATATGATTGGGAATGGATTCTTTGGTGATCGGAATGTACTTTACCCCGCTGGTGGTACCGCTGGTTTTGGCAAAATATATCGGTTTGCCTTTCCAGAGAATATTGTGTTTCCCTTCCTTGATCCTGTCGATATAAGGCCTGAAGCCTTCATAGTCGCGGATGGGAACGGCCTTTTTAAAATCGGCATAGTTGTTCAGCGAAGCGAAACCGTGCTCTTTTCCAAATTCGGTGATTTTCCCGGATTTTAAAAGCTGGCTCAGAATCTGGTCCTGGTCCTGCAGGGCAGTGGCCATACCTTTGCGGATCTTTGTATATATATAGGAAGCAAATGGCTTCGCTAAAAATGACTTTATCTTCATGGCAAGCTTAAGGCGGGCACGAAGCTAGGTATAATTAGGATTGAAAAATGAATAACGGATGGCCGTCATTATGTGTAAACTTTCAGGATTTGGCTGTTTTCAGGAGCATAAACGTTAAAAACGTGGATTGTCAGACCCTGCCATATATTTTTTGCCCCTACCCTTTTTTAATAGGGGCTTTCTCCTTACCTTTGCCCACTTAATTTTTGAACCATGTTCGCAGTAGTAAAAATAGCCGGAAAGCAATTCAAAGTGGCAAAAGACCAGACTTTGTACGTCCCAAAACTTGGTGGTAATGCCGGCGATAAAGTAGAATTTTCAGACATTATCATGTCTGGTGACAATGGAAATTTAAAGTTCAGCAACGCAGGTATTAAGATACAGGCTGAAATACTTGACCATGTTAAAGGAGACAAAGTAATTGCCTACAAGCAAAAACGCAGAAAAGGTTTCCGTAAAAAACTTGGTCATCGTACCCATTATACAAAAATAAAAATCAGCGAAATCGCATAATTCCTTTAACCGGGAAAAGAAATCAATCCTTTTAAGTTTCTAAATTAAAATATCATGGCACATAAAAAAGGTGAAGGCAGTGTAAAAAATGGTCGTGACTCAAACAGCAAACGTTTGGGCGTAAAGATCTTTGGTGGCCAGCCTGCAATTGCCGGAAACATCATCATTCGTCAAAGAGGAACTGTTTACCATCCAGGAAAAAATGTTGGTGTTGGAAGAGATTATACTCTGTTTGCATTGACCGATGGAACGGTTGAATACAGGAAAGGAAGACAAAACAGGACTTTCGTTTCTGTTAGTGATGTTGAAGTCTCGGCATAATGTTTGAATTATTTGGTACGTAAAAGCTTTGATAGTTAAAAATTAGTTTATAATTTTACTATCGTTATTTTTTACTAACCATTTAAATTCTAAAAACATGGCAACAGCAAAAAAAGCAGCTCCTAAAAAAGCAGCAAGAAAAGCAGCTCCTAAAAAAGCAGCAAAGAAAGCAGCTCCTAAAAAAGCAGCTAGAAAAACAGCTAGAAAAGCAGCACCGAAAAAAGCAGCAAAGAAAGCGGCTCCTAAAAAAGCAGCTAGAAAAGCGGCTCCTAAAAAAGCAGCAAAGAAAGCAGCTCCTAAAAAAGCAGCTAGAAAATCTGCCAAGTAAAAAGGTAACTCACGAAAGTGTTATAGTAAGTCCCGGATCTTCCGGGACTTTTTTTATTTAGTTATCTTCCCCGGTAGTGGTGTTTCCGAAAAGGCTAATCGTCAACATGGCCGCTTCCGAAATCTGGATTAACTTGCCCCAATGGATAATTACGCCATCGCCGACCAGCTGTCCTTGCTTTCAAAACTCATGGACATCCATGGAGAAAATGCTTTCAAAGCAAAATCTTATGCCTCCGCCGCCTTTACACTGGAAAAATTTCCTTCCCAAATTTCAGCTATGGCTAAAGAAAAGATTGCCGGGATCAGGGGAATTGGCGACAGCGTTGCTAAAAAAATTATTGAACTGTTGGATACAGGTTCGCTTGCATCGTTGCAGCAACTCCTTCAAAATACTCCAGAGGGCGTGCTGGAGATGATGAACATCAAAGGGCTTGGCCCAAAAAAAATTCACCTGCTATGGAAAGAAATGCAAATCGATACTATTGATGATTTGCGGCAGGCCTGCCAGGAAAACAGGATCGCAGATAAAAAAGGTTTCGGAACCAAAACGCAGCAAAATATGCTCGCCTCCATAGAATTCCAACAACAGAATTCAGGAAAATATTTATTTGCAAGAGCCGAACCTTTTGCTGAAGCCCTTACTCTAAAACTCAAGAACAAATTTCCCGGAGCATTCTTTGAAATCACAGGGGAATTCAGGAGGCAAATGGAAATACTTGAATCCATTGACTGGGTAACCACCACCTCCAGTGATGATCTTAAAAATTATTTGATCAACGATCATATTGAACTGGTGGCAGACCGTGATGGCATGCTGGTATTGAATGCTGACAATGCTTTGCTGCTCCGTTTTTATATCACTGCAAAAAACAGGTGTCAGTCTACCCTGTTTCAAACTTCCTGCAGCGAAACCTTTTTATCCGCCTGGAGCCAAGACCTGGAAAAGGAATTTCCAAACGAGGAAACGATTTTCTCAAATGCTGATTTACCCTTTCTTCCACCCTATCTTAGAGAGGATCCCGCATTGCTTTCCCATCCACTAGCTTTCAGCATTGAAGATATTGTTCAGACAAAAGATATCAAAGGGCTCGTTCACGCCCACTCAACCTGGAGCGATGGCGGTTACCGTATTGAAGACATGTCGCAGGAACTGATCAAACTTGGTTTTGAGTACCTCGTAATTTCCGATCACTCCAAAGCCGCTTTTTATGCCAATGGACTTTCTGAGCAAAAAATCAGGGAGCAGCATAAGGAGATTGATGCGCTCAATAAAAAATTTGCTCCGTTCAGGATCTTCAAGAGTATAGAATGTGACATCCTTAATGATGGAACACTGGATTACGATAACGAAACACTTGCAGGTTTTGATCTTGTGATCACATCCATTCACAGCAACCAGGATATGGATGAAGAAAAAGCCATGAAGCGCTTATTAGGTGCCATCACCAATCCATACACCACCATCCTCGGGCATATGACCGGAAGGTTATTACTTAAAAGAAAAGGCTACCCGGTTGATTATAAAAAGATCATTGATGCCTGCGCGCACCATCATGTGGTGATCGAGATCAATGCCAACCCGAACAGGCTTGATATGGACTGGAGATGGATCGCTTATGCAATGGAAAAAGGCGTAATGCTTTCTGTGAATCCGGATGCACACACCGTTGATGAATTTCACAACATTAAATATGGTGTGATGGTGGCACAAAAAGGTGGACTTACACGAAGCAGGAACCTGAGTAGTTTTTCCAGGTCTGAATTTGAAGACTATTTGATGAGGACGCGAAAGTTGAAGGAAGTGTAGGTAAGATTGTTGATCGCTGCAGGCGTTTATTCACCTTTGCGAATCTTCGTGTTCTTTGCGCCTTCGTGGTTCTCAGTTAAACAGTGGTTGAACATTTGTTAAACAGTGGCTGAACAGTTGTTGAATAGTTGTTGAATGCCTGCCGCCGAAGCGAAGGGAAGTTAGGGGTTAACTAATGATGGGAAGACGAATATAAAAACTGGTTCCTTTTCCTTCTTCGGTTTTAAACCAGATATCTCCTCTCGATTGCTCAACAATGCTTTTACACATCGCAAGTCCGAGTCCGGTGCCGGAAGTTTTTGTAGTGAAATTGGGCGTAAAGATCCTGGCCTGAATTTCTTCCGGAATGCCTTCTCCATTATCGGTAATGCTGATGATGGCATCTGATCCTTTCCTTTCTTCCCTGATCTGAATCTGGCATACTTCATTTTCTGCGCAAGCGTCCACGGCATTTCCCAAAAGATTGGTGAACAGCCGGTTCATATGTGTTTTATCTGCTTTCAGAATGATGCTGCCCGGAACCTGCTCCCATTGTATATCAACTTTAGGATTGGCACTGTACAAGTCAACAAGGGAATTGATGACCTGGTGCAGGTCAACCAGTTCAATTTTCTTCATCCCTATATTGGCAAACTGAGAAAAATCAGCAGCGATCTTTGACAGATGATCGATCTGTTCGATCAGCGTATTGGCAACACTGGTAGTTAATTCCTGGATATTATCCTGATTATTGTTGATGGCATTTTGCAGGTATTGGATACTTAATTTCATTGGGGTGAGCGGGTTCTTGATCTCATGCGCAACCTGTCTTGCCATTTCCCTCCATGCCCCTTCCCTTTCACTCTTGGCCAGCGCTTCAGCACTTTTCTCCAGTTCATGCACCATTCTGTTGTACTGGGTTACCAGCTCCCCTATCTCGTCATTCTTATTCCATATAATTTCTTCATTTGTTTTTCCCAAAGTGATGGCACGCATTTTTTCACCAATAACAGAAAATGACCGGGTGATTTTATTGGTGATGAACAACGCTATAATGCCTGCGATCAAAAATATAAATGCATTGAGGTTGATGATGGTAACGAGAAAGTTGGAGATCTCCTGTTTCAAATCGATCTGTGAAGAAAAATAGGGAATGTTCAGGTATTTTCTTACCACTCCCTTATCATCTCTTATCGCAGAATAAATACTGAGGTATTTCAGTGAGCTCACATTTTCTTCCTGAACACGCTGCACCTGCCTCAACCGGCTCAAATGGTAATATGCCAGGGGGTGCATTTTATAACTGAGAATCCCTTTTGTATACACATCTTCATCGGAAGTAATTTCAAGGTTACCTTCCAGATCATAAATGTTGACATCAACGTCATGAATGTCGGCCACTTCAGCAACCAGGTTTTCCAGATCCACATTAGAAAGTGTATCTGCAGATACTTGATTGGTATCAGATACAAAAGTGAGTGGCTTGTACATTTCTTTTACCATAATACCCGCCGTTCTGCTGAGTTTATCTATATTATTCCTGTTATAGCGACTGATAAAAAATGAAATGGTGGCGATACCAATGATCAGGAAAGAAAGTACACTAATAAAAATAACGGTTCCGTGTATCTGCGAACGGATATTTAATTGAGTGAACAAACCCATTGACCGCGGGTTTCCAGCCATTTTTACAACGAGGGCCAACACCTGCAGAAAGCCAACCATGATCAGGAAAGCACAAAACAGGTAGGAGAAGAGGGTGATGCTTTCGATCAGGCTGTCCTGCTTTTTTGCAATCACAATAATTTTCCTTGTATTGGCTTTATACCACATTTCATCAAAACCATTCATGGTTCTTTGTTCAAACTCACTTTTCGGTACCTGCTCATTTGTAAGTGTGATCTGGAAAGGATACTTGCTTGATGAAGAGATCAGCAATTTGTTGTTATAAATGGCATGGGAATAAATTGGTGAATTCTCAACATCCTTTCTTCCGAGTTGCCGGAAGAGTTCAGGGTAAAGTGCATCTGAGTTTCCATACAACTTAGGCGTGGAAATAATAAAAACCGTCCCGACAAACTCTGTAGTATCCCTGATGATGCGCCGGGTGATGTAAGTGAACTGGTCGAAACTGGTTTCATGATAATGCATATCGGGAATGCCTGTATTCCTGCCCTGCACCGCATAAATGGTATTTAGTTCGGCATAGGTAGCAGGATCATTGTTATTAAGGCCATTATTGGCAGAATCATACACCATGATCCTTGTATCATACCTGGTAGCATAACCGGCAAAAAGGGAATTGATCACACTGTCACGAAGCAGCCGGTTCTCGTTTTCATTCCGGAACCGGTGAAAATTATTGTGAAAAAACCGGTTGTTCAGATAAGAAATGGCAATACTGATTGTAGGTTCACTGGAAGGATCGCTAAGCTGGTCGAATTTTTCTGCAATGCCTTTCCTTGTGCTTAATTCATTTTCCCTGTTACCCTGGAGGATAATTACAGAAAGCGATAAGGAAAAAATAAAGATCCAGAACAACATACCTGCTACGGTGGTATTAAACCGGTTAATGATGGAGTGCTCCTGGCTGATCAACAGGGTATATACCACCAGCCAAATCAATACGGGCAAATGAAATAAAACAATATCATTTCCATTGCGAAACGTAAGAAACAATAAACCAACAAGTGCAATAATAAAATAAATATAGATCTGCTTTCCGCGGAACACCGGGAAGATGAAGCGAAATAATATCCTGGTGAAATAATAATAACTTAAAGCAAGCAAGGCCAGCACGATCAAACCAACAACCGTATATATATCCAATGTAAAGAAATCATTTACATTAAATGAGATCTTCGAATTGGTTACCAGTCCGCGGACAAGATTAGCAGCCTGGAATGTGATAAAGATCAGAATAAAAACCCCTACACCGCCACCAATGAATGCTTTGTTCCCCCGGAGGTAGAAAGGGATCTTTTTTAACGGACCCAGGCTTTGCCATGAAAAAAGCACGAGCCAGCAAAGCAGCAATATGTTGATCAGCAGATCGCCCAGTGATCGGTTCACCTGGTTACTAGCATAAATCAGGGGATCGAAAAGTTCAAATTGCCTTAATGAAAAGATGCCTGGCAAAAAATAAAAAATCAGTCTGCACAGGAGCAGCGCAACAGCCAGAAATAAAATTCCATGCAAGGCACGTGAAGACCTTACAATCTTTTCAGCGGTCAGGTGTACATAAAGTAAAAGAAAGAGCAGGGCACCAAGCCGCAATATAACGACCAATACATTTATTGAAGCATCAGTGGAATAGGTCAGTTTCTGTATATAAAATAAAGTACCACCTTCTATTGAACGAACAGGAAAATCGGTAGTTGCAGGGGAAAGACTGATCTTTTTCTGCGCTTCCTTGTCATGAACAAAACTGGTGACAAGGTTATCTGTTTCAAGATAGTACTGGTTCAATACCGGTATTAGCGCATAGGCTTTCACGTTATTGCTCATGGAAGGCAGGTCGATGGTTCGTTGAACAACCACATAATAACCATTGGCCATCTGCCTGAACGCAACGGAATCATTTCCAGCATAATTGTCTGGTGGCGGCAGAATCTCCTGCTTGTTCCAGAAAAAAAGATTTTGCTGATCGGAAAGTGTTTCAGCAAACAGAAAAAAACCAAAATGTTTGTTATTGATGAACCTGAATTCTGCCAGGGATTCCTGTTTCAGTACCAATTTACGCATGAGGGATGAATCGCTGATCAGTGCATTAATTTCTCTTTGCTGGCCGTGAATATATTGCTCCAGTTTTTTTTGCTGGTTATCAACGGTGGGTTGAATTGTAAAATACCAGGATGCCAGAAAAGATAACAGGAAAAGCCCTGCCGCGAAATACAACAAGCTTCGCTGCGGAAGATGTTTATGTACATGCAAAAACTTCAATCTTTCTTCTGTTTAATTTCATTCCATATTGCGTCCATTTCTTCAAGGCTCATTGCATCAAGTGTCCTTCCCTTTTTCAACGCAAGTTGCTCCATTTGAGTGAAGCGATAAATGAATTTTTTGTTGGTGATCTCCAGTGCGTTCTCCGCGTCTACATTCAAAAACCGTGCAAAGTTGACCATTGAAAAAACCATATCCCCAAACTCCTCCTCTATCTTATGTTGTTCGCCACCTGCAATGGCTTCCATTAATTCCTGTTCTTCCTCCTTCACTTTTTCCCATACCTGCGCGCGGTTCTCCCATTCAAAACCCACCTGTTTTGCCTTTTCCTGTAAACGCATGGCTTTAATAAGCGCAGGCATGGTTTTAGGCACGCCAGATAACACGGATGTTTTTCCTTCTTTCAATTTAAGTTTTTCCCAGTTGCGTTTTACATCTTCATCATTCTCCACTTGTACATCACCATAAATATGCGGATGGCGGTCAATGAGTTTTTTTGAAATGTCTTCCAGCACTTCTGCAATGGTAAACCTGTTCTCCTCGGAAGCGATCTTTGAATAAAAAAGGAGATGCAGCATCAGGTCGCCCAGTTCTTCTTTTATTGATATCCAGTTGCTTTCTGTAATGGCATCCGTCAGCTCGTAAGTTTCTTCAAGCGTAAGTTGCCTTAAACTATGTATGGTTTGCTTTTGATCCCATGGACATTTCGCTCTCAGATCATCCATTATTGAAACCAGTTTTTCAAAAGCCTGACCTGCGTTTTGCATAATTATAATTGAATAAATGAGAGTACAATAAATAGGATCATTATAACCAATAATGAAATAAGTCCCAGTAAATTCAGCAGGGCAAATTTGATAAAAGTTTTTCCTTTACCCTGTCCATAAAACCTTTTCATTCCCCGGAAAAGGAATACCGCAATGGAGATTATAATGACAGCGCCTAGATAATTAAGAAATCCCCAGTCCAAACTTGCTTCAAGTTGATCAATGGAAAAAAACAACAGGAGTAAAATAAAAGACAGTATAAAATGGTACAGGGTGAACACCACGTGATCGGCATACAGGTATTCTTTTCTTCGCAGGTACAACAGCTTAAGTATAAGCGCAAAAACAGGCAGGGAAACAAAAAGAACATAAGGCAGTTTGTGCATGAATGTATCGGAAAAATCACCAAAGAAAGCTTTGGAATCATCGCCATACCTTTTTTGGTACTGGGCATAACGATCGGAAAACATACGGGATAGCCATTTGCTTGAATTTTTAAATGCAACCGTATCTACCTTTCGGGCTTGAAGTCTGTATAACTGGTTATTGCGGTTTACCAGGAGTGCGCTGTCTGCCGTACCCTGGTGTTTCATAAGGTAAACACTAACCGATGTATCCAGCAAAAGGCGCATTTTCTTTTCACTGATCGAATCCATTTTACCGGCTGATCCTGAAAAGACCTCAGAAGCCATGATGAATCTTTCATTCCTTGAAAGTTTTTGATCACCCACGTCCTGAAATGCTGAGCGGGGATCATTAAGGGTAAAAAATATGATAAAAAAAATGGCTGAAGTAAAAAGGTACATGCGGATGGGATCCAGGTAGCTTTGACGCCTGCCTTTTATATATTCTTTGGGAATGTACCCTGGCCTGGTAAAAAGATATTTAAGGGTGTCAAAGAATTTACCGTCAAAATGAAATATATCATAAATAAAATGCCTCGTAAGACTGATAAAGCTTTGTTTGATCTGGATATTTTGCTGTCCGCAGATATGGCAAAACTTTCCATTAACAATAGTTCCACAGTTCAAACAATCCCTTTCCTTACGTTCCGGCAGGTGGCTCACGCAAATTTTTTCTTAAAAATAGCCACAAAACCCCCAGATATACAACAGAATACCAGATTGACCACCATATATGAATTAAATTTACATCTACGAACCTGGTGGGCTATTTCCACCTGATGAAAACAATTATCATGAAATCTATTCTTTTCCTCTTTCTTATTTCCTTATCCTTTTCCACCTCAGCCCAGTATTATTATAAAGATATCATCGGTACAAGGGAGACTTCTGAAATCATGAAGACTTACGTGAAGAATGGTGTGAACAGGGTGTTGCTAACCAGCTATGATGCTGATAATACAAAGAGTGATAACTTTTTTGTTATGCAGGAATTCATTCCTTCTTTAAAAACATTAAAAACCACTACAAAAACGGGCGAGGCCGAACCTTCTGTTTTATTATCCTGGATCGATGCGAATGGCAATGTAATTAAAACCCTTGACAGCAGCAGTTCCTATGTGAGCGCCACAACTTACAATTACAACAACGCAGGGCAGCTGATTTCTTTATTGAGCACTTCTTACGATTCAGCAAGAAAAAACCAGCAATCAGAAGAACATATATGGTATTATGAGGGAAATAGAATTTCAAAAATGGTAAGGATCAAAAATAAAATTGATTCCACCGCAGTGCATTTTAAATTTGATGAACAGGGTAATGTAATTGAAGAACAGGAAACCAGGAAAGGTGTACAAAATACTCCTGTATATTATTATTACGATAAGAACAACCGGTTAACTGATATTGTCAGGTACAGTCCAAAAGCAAAAAGATTATTACCCGAGTACATGTTTGAATATTCTCCGGTCAACCAGGTAATTCAAAAAATCACCGTTCCGGCCAACAGTGATAAATACCTGATCTGGCGGTACCAGTATAATGCACAGGGCCTGAAGATCAAGGAAGTTATTTACGATAAAAACAAAGACCTTTCGGGAAAAGTGGAGTACCAGTATTCGTTTGCAAACTAATCTGGTTCAATTATTTTTCATAAACCTGGATAAGATCCTTTTTCTTCAGCCAGCCTCTTGATGTTTGACCTTCCCCATTGGTAAATACCACATAAACAAAATCATTTTCCTCCTTAACCGGAATGAGGATGGATTTATTCCAGTGCACGATAAAAGTATTTCGCTTTGTTGATGCATCAGGTTCATTATGAAAATAAGCTTTTGATTTTACCATGTAAAAATCCATTCCTTCCGTATATACAGGGGTATTTATTTTTTCTTTTGGATTGGCTGTATTTTTGGTTCCAGGCCTGGCAACCGCAACCGGAACGGACGGAATCGCATTCTTTATTTCATTTTTTTTATTTGCTTTCTCAATAGAAACCGTTGAACAACCGGTTAACTGATATTGTCAGGTACAGTCCAAAAGCAAAAAGATTATTACCCGAGTACATGTTTGAATATTCTCCGGTCAACCAGGTAATTCAAAAAATCACCGTTCCGGCCAACAGTGATAAATACCTGATCTGGCGGTACCAGTATAATGCACAGGGCCTGAAGATCAAGGAAGTTATTTACGATAAAAACAAAGACCTTTCGGGAAAAGTGGAGTACCAGTATTCGTTTGCAAACTAATCTGGTTCAATTATTTTTCATAAACCTGGATAAGATCCTTTTTCTTCAGCCAGCCTCTTGATGTTTGACCTTCCCCATTGGTAAATACCACATAAACAAAATCATTTTCCTCCTTAACCGGAATGAGGATGGATTTATTCCAGTGCACGATAAAAGTATTTCGCTTTGTTGATGCATCAGGTTCATTATGAAAATAAGCTTTTGATTTTACCATGTAAAAATCCATTCCTTCCGTATATACAGGGGTATTTATTTTTTCTTTTGGATTGGCTGTATTTTTGGTTCCAGGCCTGGCAACCGCAACCGGAACGGACGGAATCGCATTCTTTATTTCATTTTTTTTATTTGCTTTCTCAATAGAAACCGTTTGTTTGGGATTTTCTTTAACTGGTTTGGAAGAAATGATGATATCGGTGTAAGGCTTTTGCACAGCTGAGTCGCCCATAACGGCTGTCCGTTCGCGGCCGGGATTATTCCTTTGAGAATTTATAGTGAGTCCGAATAGCAGCGCTGCAATCAAAAAACCCAAAGCCGTTTTTCCATCAAAAACAAATCTGCTATGGATATTTTTATTTCCACCAATAAAACCAAGGAGTGACCGGATTTTATTTTTAAAAATTGAACTCCGGGACGCGGCTATTTTATTATTTGACTTGACTGGCATTGTTGCGAACGGGCCAACTGTTTCCGAAGAAACAATTGATTTAGAAACCGGCTTAGGTGAAGCTTTTGGTTCTTTTAAAACAACTGGTTTCGGCGTCACAACTTCCTGAACCGGGTCAACAGGTTTTAATGGTTCTTGTGACTGATTTAAAACTTCAGTTTTTGATGATGCAATTTCCTGGATTGGAACCACGGCTTTCGGTTTTACAACTTCCTGAACCGGGTCAACAGGTTTTAATGGTTCTTGTGACTGATTTAAAATTTCAGTTTTTGATGATGCCATTTCCTGGATTGGAACCACGGCTTTCGGCGTCACAACTTCCGGAACCGGGTGAATAGATTTTAATGGTTCTTGTGACTGATTTACAACTTCAGTTTTTGATGATGCAATTTCCTGGATTGGAACCACGGCTTTCGGCGTCACAACTTCTTTAACAGGGGCAACTGTTTTGTTTGTTACTATGGGTTTAGCGGCTTCCACTGCCTTAATGACTTCACCATGTGGCGTAGAAGCAATTGGCTTTGGCGGCACTACTGGTATGAAAGGAACAGAATAATTGGTAACAGGTGGGATATATCCTCCCTGTGGTTTGCTCCTGTAAAATTTTTCTGCCCTGGGTTGCCTGTTATTCTTGATCAATTGAACATAAACATCTCCCATGTGGGAATAACTGGTTCCGGATACAGCTCCCTTAATCAAATCACTGAACCAGCCAGGAATCAAACTTTTATCCTTGGTTTTATCTCCTCCTTCTAACAATTCAATTATCAATTTTCCAAGGTCGGAAATATCTTTTTGTTGTAAAGTTTCCTGGTTAATCTTTGTTTGTCGGGCAGATGCCCCTCCTGTATTTTTAAGCCATTCAGAAAAAAATCCGGTTACAAAATATTTATTTTTCTGAGCACTATAGATAACATTGGAAGCTGAAAGACCGCCATGCTGGATTCCTGCTCTATGGCATAACGTTAGACTGCGTGCTACCTGTTCCGCAATTTGCATTACTTCTAAAACAGGTAGATCGTCTGCACCACTTGCTTTAATTTTTTGTTGAAGATCCATTCCTTCCACCCATTCTCGTTCAACATAGGTAAATGGACCGGAAAGTCCCGAGCTCAGCACTTTTGGTATATCCGCCCAGTCATCATTAATAACGCCGGATAATTGATTTAAACGATTTTCAAATTCGGACTGTTGTGCCGGAGAAAATTCAAAAGGAAAAATATAAAGTGCGGAGATCAAACCATCCTCGCGGTGCGCTTTGTAAACATGCCCTCCGGGATGTATGGGCTCCAGTGTTTTTATATGGTGGTGTCCGGTTAACATCTGATGCATTATTGTACACCAGACAATTTTCATTCCTATAATTCATGCATTTTGCCAAAATGCAGATTTGTTTTCAACAATGTGTATACACCCAAAAAAAGAGAAAGAGTGGACGGACGATCCGCGCTCTTTCTCTTTGATGTATGAGTGCCCCGGGCCGGACTTGAACCGGCACTCGCATTGCTGCAAACAGGATTTTAAGTCCTGCGTGTCTACCAATTTCACCACCAGGGCCCATTGAACTACAAGCCTAAGCCATGCAGACCAAAAAAAATCCTCCACAAGGGAGGAATTTGAGCGGAAGACCGGGCTCGAACCGGCCACCCCGACCTTGGCAAGGTCGTGCTCTACCAAATGAGCTACTTCCGCAAATCCCACAAAATCTCCGGCAAATGCCGAAAGTGGGTTGGTAATAATTACCATTATTAAAGAACTAAGGGGTGCAAAAATAGGTATTGATCCTATTTCAGCAAAAACTTTCTATTGTTTTGGTGTACCGTATTTTGGAGTGTACAGGGTACTTTCCTGAATGGTGACTTTTTCAGGCTTGGTGTTTTCATAACGTTCGTTATACAACCTGTAGCAGCTTCCAAATACAAAGGAAAGCAGACAAAATAATGATAAATAAAACAGGAAAGCTGAAGAAGAAATCCAGTTGTGCGCAAAATCGCGATCCTGAACTTTATCCAGTTCCTGCTGATATTCTTCCTGGCTGTGATCCATACTCAAAATTTGATTGCAAAAATAGTTGATGAAGTCAAATATTTAAAAAGAAATAAGCACCTTTTTCATTTTTTATGCTGTAGCTGCTCCATCTCCCCAATTGCCTGGTTAGTGACCAACACGCTAAAAGTCTTTTTTTTGTGTAGAAAATATTCAAAAGCAATGTTGCCATTAAAGACCCCTGGAAGCTTTTGTATTGGTCGCCGCCTGTACTGGATTTTTTCTGAAGGCCCGGCAAAAACCCAGTAAAAAAATGCAATATGGGCGCGCGCAACCGCAAAAAAATACCCGGCATCACCCCCCAACAAAGCCCTCAAGGCCGCCGCCTGGTCGAGCATGAGTCGGAAAGGGATCTTCCACCACTTCTCCCTCAAAGGAAGATTCTTAGCCATCATGATCTGATTATTCCTGAAGTTGAGAAAGGTTTTTCTTGAATTTCCTTTTGGTAAAGTGCCTCCGCCAACATGATACACCACAGCATCCGGGATGCACCAGAGTTGCAGACCCATAAGCTGAAGGCGCCAGCAAAGATCAATTTCTTCCATGTGTGCAAAGAAGTATGCATCAAAACCACCAGCAGCCATAAATGATTCTTTCCGGATAAAGAATGCCGCGCCGCTGGCCCAGAAAATTTGTTGCGGATGGTTGTACTGTCCATGATCGGTTTCACAATGTTCAAATATTCTTCCTCTGGAAAAGGCATAACCAAATTGATCGATCCATCCTCCTGCAGCACCGGCATACTCAAATTGCTGCTTATTCTGGTAGGAAAGAATTTTGGGTTGAACGGCCGCAATCACCGGGTGGTCTTCCATAAAACTTACTAGTGGATCCAACCAACCTGAAGTTACTTCAACATCAGAATTCAATAAAACAAGATAAGTTGCATCTACCTGCTCCAGTGCTTCGTTATAGCCTTTCGCAAAACCATAATTTTCCTTAAGCCTTATGATCTCTACTATCGGGTAAGCTTCTTCTAGAAAAGAAATTGAATCATCGGAAGATGCATTATCCGCAACAATGATCCTTAAGTTACCATAACCTGAAGCCAGAACCGAAGGAAGGAATTTTTCGAGATAAGGTTTTCCGTTCCAGTTCAAAATCACAATTGCAACAGATGGTAATGCAGTCAACAAACAAATAATTTCATCAAAAATAATAGATGCCGATTGTACTTGCTATTTTCATATTATGTTTCGTCAAATACTGAACTGGCGTGCACTTGTGTCGCTGCTGGCCATATTCATAGTAAGTGGCACCATCTGGTATTCTTCCTACCTGGCCAAAAAGATCGAAAAAGAAGAAAGGCAAAAAGTGGAGCAATGGGTAGAAGCCACCAGTTTACTGGCCAGTCCGGCGAGTACCGGTGATACCAGGTTAAACCTGAAGATCATTCGCGATAATGATGATATTCCGATCATCTGGGCCAATGAAAGAGACAGCATCATAGAACACATCAACCTTGATGCAAAGCAGTTGTCAGACCATCCAGATTATCCAAAACAACAACTTCAAAAATTTAAAACTGAAAATCCTCCTATCACCTGGATCGACCCCCTGGATTCATCACGCATTAACCGTTATTATTATGGACACAGCAGGTTATTGGATGAAGTACGGTATTACCCGCTTGTGCAATTATTTATTATAGGCTTATTCATTATAATCACGGTAACAGCATTAAGAAGCAGTTACCGGTCGGTGCAAAACCAGGTTTGGGCCGGAATGGCAAAAGAAACAGCGCACCAGCTGGGCACACCTGTTTCTTCCCTTGAAGGCTGGGTGGAAATATTAAAAGAAACACATGCCAGAGAAAGTTTTTTACCTGAAATCGAAAAGGATGTAACCAGACTGCGACTGGTAACCGACAGGTTTGGAAAAATTGGCAGTACACCTAAACTGGAAGAAAAAAATATCATTGCGCAGATCGAGGACATGGTGGAATATATCAGGAAGCGTGCTGGAGGCAAAGTGCAATTTTCGATACTTACGCATAATAAAACCTATTTGCCGGCGAAAGTGTCGGCACCACTATTTGACTGGGTGATTGAAAACCTTTTGAAAAATGCACTCGATGCTTTGGAGGGCAAAGGAAAGATTGAAGTAGATATCCATGAAAATGAAAGGGAAGTGATCATCGATATTTCGGATACCGGCAAGGGCATCAGCAAACAAAATCTATCAAAGGTGTTTATGCCCGGGTTTACCACAAAGAAGCGTGGATGGGGATTGGGATTGAGTTTATCTAAAAGGATTGTGGAGATTTATCATAAGGGAAGTTTGGTTGTAAAATCTTCTGAGCTTGGAAAAGGGACAACTTTTCGGATTGTACTGATAAAGTAATTATTTTTGCCCTCCTTTCAGGGGCCCAGGTGGCGAAATTTGGTAGACGCACCACCTTGAGGTGGTGGCGCCGGAAACGGTGTGCTGGTTCGAATCCAGTCTTGGGCACGAAACCCTGTTTCAAAATTGAAATAGGGTTTTTTTATTTCTGGATTGTGCTGGTTCGAATCCGGCCTTTCTGCGGTACGCAGGCCTGCCTTCGGTAGGCGGCTTTGGGTACTTTATTACCTTGTACTCCTTTGATTTAAAAGATTCTTTATTTAGTATATGTTACAATGTGCGCTATTCTTTCTTTTTCAACCTGCCTAATAACAGTCAGAAAAACACACCGGATAACACACGATACATTGTATCTTTCAGGTTCCAGCATTTATGTAGATCAGACACTTAACCGTATAATTTCCTTTACTACTTATGGCTTCAGATAAAGTCACCCCTGGAATTGCCGTGCCCGAATTTTTATCGGGAGGTGGAGAAATGGGCAAACTCATTCGTTCCTTTGATTGGTCTAAAACCCCCTTGGGTTCACCCGATACCTGGCCGCAAAGTTTACGCACCACGGTAAGCTTATGTATTGCCTCCAATTTCCCTATATCCATTGCCTGGGGCCCGCACCGGGTGCAGATTTATAACGATGGTTACTGGCCCATATGCGGCGACAAGCATCCAACTTCAATGGGACAGGACTATAAAGAATGCTGGTTATCAGCGTGGCCGGTTATTGGACAGGCATTCGAAGAAGCAACTTTGGGACAGACACGATTTCTTGAAAACCAACGAATGTTTCTTGATCGGTATGGATATTTGGAAGAAACTTTTTTTACTTTCTCTTTCAGTCCTATTCTCGATGAATCCGGCGGCGTAGGCGGGCTGTTTCACCCTGTTACAGAATTGACACAACAAACACTTGCCGAAAGAAGATTAAATATTTTACGCGCCGTAGCCGACAACACGGTAAACGCCAGAACCGAAGGGGAAGCATCTGCTCTGATATTGAAATGCTTAAAAGATTTTGAACTGGATCTCCCGTTTGTATTGTTGTACTCAGTTGCTGCTGATGGTAAAGAAGCGCATCTGCAAGGAAGTGTTGGTGTTGAAAGGGATTCACCTCTTGCCCCTGCAAAAATTAACCTCGAAGAACACTCTTTGAAAAGTTGGCCATTCACCGAAGTCATTCAAAAAGGAAAAGCAGTACCCGTTGAAGGGTTGGGAAAGATTTTTGGAACCTTCGATTGCGGCCCTTATGCCGAACCGCCAGAACAAGCGTTGGTTTTTCCGGTAACCCTTCATGGTACGGATCATAAAAATTATGTACTGGTAGCGGGTGTCAGTTCCAGGCGAAACCTCGATGAAAAGTACCTGTTGTTTTATGAGCTTTTATCTGCGTCTGTCACCAATGCATTAACCAAAGCAAGAGCATACGATGAAGAACGGAAAAAAGCTGAAGCACTTGCCGAAATTGATAAAGCAAAAACGGTGTTTTTCTCCAACATCAGCCATGAGTTTCGTACACCGCTTACGCTGATGCTTGGTTCTTTGGAAGAATTACTCAATAAACCTACTGGTGAAATTGCAGTTTCTGATAAAGAGGCAATTGAAACATCTCACCGCAACGCCATGCGTTTGCTCCGCCTGGTAAACAATCTGCTTGATTTCAGCCGCATTGAAGCAGGAAGAGTACAGGCACAATACCAATTGACCGACTTAGCAAAATTTACTACTGAGCTGGCAAGCAATTTTCGTTCAGTAGTGGAAAATGCAGGATTGACCTTTCGGGTAAAAACAGATGCCGTCCTTCAGCCCGTTTACATTGATAAAGAAATGTGGGAAAAAATTGTCCTCAATCTTCTTTCAAATGCTTTTAAATATACACTAAAAGGAAGCATAACAGTTTCATTGACTACCGAAAACAACCAGGTATTATTAAGGGTAAAAGATACCGGTGTAGGCATTCCCGAAAATGAATTGCCTAAAATGTTCCAGCGTTTTCATCGTGTTAAAAACGTGGTGGGCAGAACGTATGAAGGAACAGGGATTGGTTTATCATTGGTAAGTGAGTTGGTTCAATTGCATGGTGGAAAAATCTCTGTCCAAAGTAAGGAGGGAGAAGGATCGGTCTTTACGGTTTACATACCCACAGGTAAGTTGCATTTACCAATAGACCATGTACTTGAAAAAGAAATAGATTTTAAAGCTTCTCTTAGCGATGCTTTTAAAGATGAGGCAACAACGCTTATTGACCATAGCGTTCTTACAGGTAACGGAACGGAGTCTTTCGAAGGACAAACAGATGCGGCCACTGTTTTAGTGGTGGATGACAATGCCGACATGAGGGCCTACATAAGAAATCTTTTAAAAAAGCAATATCGTGTTGTTACAGCTAGCAATGGAATGGAAGCTTTACATCAAATAAAAAATCATTCCCCGCAGTTGATTCTAAGCGATATAATGATGCCTGTTATGGACGGCATTGGCTTAATGAAAACCGTAAAAGACAATGTTGAAACACAAAATATACCAGTCATTTTACTCTCTGCCCGGGCAGGTGAAGAAGCAAAAATTGAAGGTTATGAAACCGGGGCTGATGATTATTTAGTTAAACCATTTTCAGCAAAGGAATTAGTAGCAAGAGTGGCTTCCCAGTTAAAAACCAGTAACACAAGAAAACAAATTCAACAACAATTACAGAATATAATTACACAGGCTCCGGTGGCAATGTGTGTGTTGCGTGGCCCAACTTATATTGTAGAAGTTGCCAACGAAAGAGTGCTGGAGCTCTGGGGCAAAACTTCGGAGCAAATGATGAACAAGCCCGTATTTGAAGCCATGCCCGATGCTGCAGGGCAAGGATTTGAAGATCTGCTGAATAATGTTTATAAAACAGGCATACCATTTATTGCAAACGAACTGCCTATTGACCTTATCAGGAAAGGAAAGCTTGAAAGGGCATTTTTGAACTTTGTTTATGAGCCGTTGTACGAGGCCGATGGAAAAATATCAGGTATTGTAGCTGTAGCTACCGAAATAACAGAACAGGTAATTGCCAGCAAAAAAATAGAAGAAAGCGAACATAAATTCCGCATTGCAATTGAAGGCGGCGGTTTAGGCACTTATGATTTTTATCCGCAAACAGGTGAATTGTCCTGGTCGGAAAAAACAAAAGAATTTTTTGGTCTGCCCCCGGAAGCAGAAGTTGATTATAGTATTTATCTTAAAGGTTTGCATCCGGATGACAGGGAAAGATCTGATGACGCCATTCAAAAAGCAATGGAACCAAAAAGGGGCGGACTGTATGAGAATGAATACCGCACTGTTGGTATAACTGATGGTAAATTAAGATGGGTAAGATCCAAAGGAAAAGTAAATTTTGATATTGATGGAAGGCCAATCCGGTTTACGGGTGTTACCCAGGATATCACAAAACAAAAAGAAACCCTTGCTTCTCTCCAGGTACAATCATTAGTGCTTCAGCGCATGGACGAAGGCGTTTCGGTATCAGATGAAGACGGGCGCATTGTATTAACCAATCCTGCAGAAGATAAAATGTTTGGCTATGCTACTGGTGAATTAATTGGCAGGAATGTTACCGTTCAAAATGCCTATCCGCCAGAAGAAAATGAAAGGATTGTTGCAGGCGTAATTGAACAATTGAAAAGCAAAGGTTTTTGGAGCGGCGAATGGCACAACCGAAAAAAAGATGGAACGGAGTTTTATACTTTCTCTTATATCACTTCTGTTTCTATAGATGATAAAACAATGTTTGTCTGTGTGCAACGTGACATTACGGAAGAGAAAAAAAGCCAGGAGGCATTGATAGAAAGTGAACAACGCTTCCGCAACCTTGCTGATGAAAGCCCTATGTTTGTTTTCATCGTTGATCCTGACCCCCTGGCTCCCATTAGCTACTGGAATAAAACCTGGCTCGATTATACCGGGCAAACTGCTGCAGAAGCACTTGGCACAGCCTGGAATGGAATCATTCATGCTGATGATGTGAAGGGTGTAATGGATGTGTACGTACCCGCATTTGAAAAGCATCAGCCATATTTTTTACCTGCCATTAGAGTTAAGCGGTTTGATGGCGAATACAGATGGCACATGGTAAAAAGCAACCCCCGCTATTTAGCCAATGGAGATTTTAACGGCTATGTAGGTGTTGGCGTAGATGTACATGAACAGAAATTAGCAGAACAAAAATTAGCTTATCGCACTGCTTTATTAGAGGCCCATAACAATGCAAGTGTAGATGGAATTTTGCTGGTAGATGCAAAGGGCAAAATCATTTCTTATAACCAACGATTTATTGAAATCTGGAATATGCCTCAAAAGATTGTAGATGCAAAAGATGATGAAGCAGCACTAACATTTGCCATGTCACAACTGCTGTACCCGCAACAATTTATTGACAAGGTAAAGTATCTCTACGAAAACCCTACAGAGACAACCCTTGATGAACTGGAATATAAAGATGGTAAAATAGTAGAGCGATACGGCTACCCGGTTATTGGAAACGATGGCGCTTACTACGCTTGGAGCTGGACTTTTAGAGATATTACCGAAAGAAAAAAAATTGAACAGGATTTAATAACTATTAAAGAACAACTAGAGCTTACATTTAAAAATATACCCGCAGGCGTTTACCTCATTAATCAAAAAGGTGAAATGATTTACGTAAACGAAAAAGGCGCCTCATTTTATGGAAATTTTGTACCGCAAGATCTTTTGGACATAAAAGATTTACCATCCCTGCTAAAAATAGCAGATGACCTTTTTGAACGTTTCGATGAGGACGGCAATTATTTCGCAGCCCAAAATTCGCCGGCCTTTATAAGCCTTACCACTGGCTTGGCTTCGCAGGCAGTGATGCTGCAAATTAACAGGGCAACTAAAGAACGCCACTGGTATTACATCCAGGGAGCACCGCTGCTTACTGCAGAGGGAAAGTTATCAATGGTATTAGTGACCAGTACTGATATTACCTTGCAAAAAAATTCGGAGAAGGCCATTCGGGAAAGCGAAAACCGTTTCCGAACAATGGCAGAAACCCTTCCTCAAATGATATGGGTGAGGAACATGGATGGAACCATTGAATACGCTTCAAAAAGTTGGGAAGACTACACTGGCATAAAAGATATTAGCGAAGCCTGGAAAGTAATGACGCACCCGGATGACTGGGAACCAATTATGGCTGTATGGCAAAATGCGTTTACCACAGGCATTTCGTTTCAATACGAAGTCCGGATGAAGAATAAGGAAGGTGAATACAAATGGCATTATGCAGTAGGAGAACCGGTGAAAGACGAATGGGGTAAGGCAGTAAAATACATTAGTGCATTAACGGATATTCATGTACAAAAAACTTTTGCTGAAAACCTGGAAAAGATAGTATCGGAAAGAACTAAAGAACTGGAGCGTTCCAACGAAGACCTGCAGCAGTTTGCCCACGTAGCCAGCCATGACTTGAAAGAACCCGTGCGAAAAATAATGACTTTTAGCAACCGCCTTAAAGATGAATTTGAAGGAGATCTGCCCGAAAAAGCCAAAAACTATATCGCCAAAATTGAAGGCGCCTCGAAACGGATGTACAGTATGATTGACGGCGTGTTGCTTTATTCTTCGGTTGGCTCAGGTGAACAGGTGGTAGAAAAAGTAGATTTGAATGAGACGATGCGCTATGTGGAAACCGACCTTGAAGTAGTGATACAACAAATGCAGGCGGTAATTAAAAAAGAGCATTTGCCGGTTATTGAAGGATCACCGGTTTTGCTGCACCAATTATTTTATAACCTGGTGAATAACGCTCTTAAATTTTCAAAAGCCGATGTAAAGCCGTTGATACAAATCGTTTCAGAAAAAGTAAAAGGGCAGAACAGGGAAAACGATGGCAGGCCTGATCAGCAGTACCTGCAAATAAGCGTAAGGGACAACGGTATTGGTTTTGACCAGAGCCAGGCAGAAACAATTTTTAAAAGCTTTTCCCGCCTCAACTCCAGAGATAAATACGAAGGAACAGGGCTTGGGCTGGCGCTTTGTAAAAAAATTGCAGAACGGCATGGAGGAACATTGAGAGCGGAAGGAAAGGAAGGGGAAGGAGCCACCTTTACAATTGTTTTACCGGTGAATGAATCATAATACATTAAAAGAGAATTATGGCTTAGAATGGACCTATTTTATTGCTTAAAGACAACAAATTTTGCTCACTATAAATATATAACCACCATGTAGTTTATAGCAAAAAGTCACAAGCCAGTTGTGAGATGCCATATTGAAGAAAGATTGTTCACCCAACCAGTCAGTAAAATTCAGTGCTTACAATAAATCCAACGGAGCAATTTTAAATCAATAGTTTTATTTAAGTTCATTTCAAAGTCATGGCTTTAGCTTAGATTCAATTCCCTTCAGATTCTTGTCACTTTCCCCCCTAACATTGTCGCAAACCAACCCCTTTAACACCTCTCTAATTCCTATTTTTACTGAACACAAATCAATTAAAATGGAATTGCTAACCGCCAGTACCAGGACACAAAGTTTTATTACGCTGTTCGATTACCACACCGGCTTTTTTGAAAAAGCATTGGATGGAATTGCTGAAGATGATATGCATACCCGTCTCAATACCCAGGCCAACCATCCGGCATGGATTGCAGGTTCATTGGTTCAGCAGCGGTTTTCAATGGCCTCCGAAACCGGATCAGGGCTTGTTCAAACAAGGGAAGATCTTTTTAAAAACAACCAGGGAATCAAAGAGGATGTGCGTTATCCATCCATTGCGGAATATGTTTTGGACTGGAATAAGATCAGTCCTGAAGCACGCCATGCATTGGTGACCATAGAAGATCAGAAGTTAGAAACAGAACTGGACATGGGCGGTATGAAAATGACCTACTATGAATTAATCAGCTTCACGATCTACCGCGAGGCAAGCATGATCGGTCAGCTGGCTTTGTGGCGCCGACTACTGGGTTACCCGGCATTAAAATATGGTTAGAATTAGAATCATTTTCTTTCTCTTTCCTCCGAAATAAAATCAGGTTAAGGAATACTTTTAAAATAAAAAGTCAGGGGATAATATCCACTCATCATAATTATTTATCATGGTTTTTGTAATTCACTAGCTTAGGGCTAAACTCTTATATGCGTTCCTTCCTGAATTGCTGCTTTCTCCTGCTCATATTTGCTTTCTTTAATACCTCTTATGCCCAATCAAAGGATATTGAAGAAATAAAAAAGATAATTCAACAGGAAGAAGAAGTCTGGAACCGGGGTGATATTGAAGGCTATGTCCAGTTTTATGCGCCGGGCGATTCTGCCCGTATGATCTATAGCAGTGGCATCACCTATGGACGTGACAGCATCCTTGCATTCTATAAAAAATACTGGCCCAAAGATAAAATGGGCCACCTGACACTGGATCAGTCTACATTTGAAAAAATATCTGATACCGTTTATTTTGTAACCGGGCGTTTTACTGTCCTTATTCCTGATGGCAGAAAAGTGACCGGACGCTATTCCAGCCTAATGAAAAAGATCAACGGCAGGTGGTACATTTACACAGATCATTCAGCATAATTAAATGAAACAACTCCTGGTTTTCTTTTTATTGATTGCCTGTAATTTTTCCTTTGCACAGGAGGTGCTGCATTTTGAAAAACAGCGGAACTTAATTCCTGAAGGCATTGCCATTCACCCAACCCTCGGCACCATTTATATCAGCAGCATTGCCTCTTTAAAAATTATTAGTATTGATTCCAATGGAACGGCAAAAGATTTTATTCAACAGGGACAGGATGGTTTTCTCGAAGGACTGGGAATGAAAATAGATTCAAAAAATAACTGGTTATGGGCCCTGTCAAATAAAAGAGAGGGAAAGAAATTTCGCTCGCAGGTACATGCTTTTGATCTGGCTTCCGGAATGCTGATGCACCGATTTGCCATCGAAGATACCATTCCAACATTATTCAACGACCTGCTGATTCAACCTTCCGGCTCATTGATCATTTCAGATACTTATCATAGTGCGCTTTATTCATACGACATCAGCAATAGAAAACTGGAGGTATTGTATAAAGATGTTTCAGCTTTGAAATGGCCCAATGGAATGGACTTCCTTTCACCCGGATCTATTGTAGTTGCTAGTTATGGAAACGGACTTCTTCTGCTTGACTTAGAGGCTAAAAAAACCAAACCTTTAGCTGGATTTAAAGACAGTTCCATAGCATTTGGCCTCGACGGTTTGGTGATGCACGGAAAATTTTTGTATGGCGTGTATAACGCGGGTGATAAAGGTCATCCTTCCAATGCCATTATCCGTTATGAATTAAATGATGCTTTAAATACCATCATTTCGGAGAAAATTGTTGACAGAGGTAATGAAGCATTTGCAGATCCAACAACGGCAGCCATATTTGGAAACAGGTTATTTGTGATTGCAAATAGTCACCTTGACCAGTACAATGCCAACAGGGAATCTGTAAAAGGCATTGAAAAAGAACTCACACCTTTAAAGATCGTGGTTTATGATCTTAATAAATGAAACCTGAAGTTTTCGAACCGGCTGCTTCATCCCACTGGATTTTTATTTGTTTTGTTCGGGGTAGCCGACTTTCAAAGCGCATTTGAAAAGAGAGATCAATTGGTCAGAGGAGTACTTCTCTCCGCTCTCCTACCTGCTGCCGCCACATGGCATAGTAAAGACCTTTCTGAACCAGCAGTGCTTCATGCGATCCTGTTTCAATGATCCTTCCTTTCTCAAGCACATAGATCACATCCGCATGCATAATGGTAGAAAGCCTGTGTGCGATCAGGATACTGAGCTGTTCCCGGCTCGCAGAAACTTTTCTTATCGTGTTTGTGATGTCTTCTTCAGTTAAGGAATCCAGTGCTGATGTAGCTTCATCAAAAATGAGTAAACGTGGGTGACGCAAAAGCGCACGCGCGATGGCGATCCTTTGTTTTTCACCCCCGGATAATTTCATTCCTCCTTCTCCAAGGATGGTGTCTATTCCTTTCGAAGAGCGCTGAAGCAGATAATCACATGAGGCTTTATGAAGCGCATCCAGGATCTCCACATCGGTAGCATCCGGTTTAACAAACAAGAGGTTTTCTCTTATTGTTCCGGCAAATAATTGCGTATCCTGCGTAACAAACCCGATTTGCCTGCGCAACTCATTATACCTGATAAGTTCTGCCGGATGATCATTAAAATAAATGGTACCCTGCACAGGTTTGTATAAACCAACCAGCAATTTTACCAGTGTGGACTTCCCTGAACCCGAAGGGCCCACAAATGCGATGGTCTCTCCTGTTTGTACATGGAAAGAAATGCCATCCATTGCATTGTAGGCTGCGGTCCGGTGATGGAAAACAACATTTTCAAAACGGATTCCTTTTAATTCGCCAATGACAACAGGATTTTCAGGTCTTTGCTCAATGGGCTTGTGCATCAATTGATCAAAGTTGCTCACAGAGGCTTCTACCTCACGATAACTTAATATGATATTTCCAAGGTCCTGCAAAGGACCAAACAGGGAGGCTGATATGAATTGCATGGCGATGAGTTCACCTGTTGTTAATACATTGCGGAAGATCAGCCAGAGAAGAATAAATAGTATAGATTGCTTAAGAAGACTCAGTGTGGTGCCCTGGAAAAAAGTGAGCGTGCGTACTTTTTTGACTTTATACATTTCCAGCTCAAAGATTTTTTGTGTTTGCTCCCTGAGCCTTCTGATTTCGGGAAAGGTGAGTCCAAGACTTTTTACCAATTCAATATTTCTGAGCGATTCTGTAATAACGCCCGACATTTTATTTGTTTCCCGGTTGATTGAGCGCTGCGTGGTTTTGATCTTTTTGCTTAACAAACCGGTTAAAGATCCCAGTACCAGAATGCCTATCACAAATACAGGAATCAGCATCCAGTTTTTAGTAATGGAATACCAAATCAGGAATCCCATTCCAATAAAAGAAGAAAAAAGAATATTGATAAAAGAATTTAAAAACTGTTGTGTGTCCTGCCGAACTTTTTGCAATACAGAGAGCGTTTCACCACTGCGTTGCTCTTCAAATTCCTGGAATGAAAGACGGAGTGTTTGTTTCAATCCTTCATTGAATATCTGCATCCCGAATTTCTGAACGGCAAGCCTGGAAAAATATTCCTGGAATGATCTTGCAATACGTGCAAGCAAAGCAACAGCTATGGCAATTCCAAGCCATTTCAGCACACCCCTCATCAATTCCTCTTGCGTGCGTGTTCCGGGGTTAGTGGCATAATCATCAATGATCTTTCCGAAAATCAATGGGTCTACTAGGCTGAGCAACTGGCTAATGCTTGCAAGAAACAATGCAATACCAATCAATAATTTCTGGGGTTTTAAATACTTCCAGAGGATTTTCATATTGCTGAAGGTGCAAAAACTAAGCCCTCTGAAAAAGCCATTATTGGTTGCTCATCGTATCTGCATAAAAAAAAAGTCCCTATAAAAAGGGACTTTAGTATAAAAATAAAAGCTATTGTTTCGTGATCCTGGTTGACTGCGACCAGCCATTCATGTCTGCACGCAAAATATAAAGTCCGGGTTTAAGATTTGATGCTTCGATCCTCGCTTTCAGGAAGTGATGGTCAATTTTATTCAACATCATTTCTTTTACAATTTGTCCTGAAATATCCAGTACCTGCACCCTCACATTTCCCTTCAGGTTATTATTGATGATCACCTGGATGTCTCCCTGCACAGGGTTTGGAAATACTTGTAACGGAATATCGGTTACAGATTCTGGCTGCTGTTCCTGTAAGGCAACTCGATTTACCGCTGCTGCGCTGGAAGGGGTTTTGATCTCCCACCAGTTAAGATTCCAGCTGCTGTTGGCCTTTGTAGCATAGATCCTTAAAGTTTGTGTTCCTGCAGGCAATGTTACAGAAGCAGAAACCGTTTTCCAGATCTGGGTGCCGTTGGTTTTGGTAAAGGATTGAGTAACAAGAGAGGTTCCTGACGAATTCCTCAATTGTAGCTCGGAGCCATTATTAACCGATGACACTCTGAAATTAACTGTATAAGTTCCTGCAACCGGAATATTTACACTGTAATTCATCCAGTCATTTGCGCTGATGCTTTTTACATTAAGGCCTCCTCCTTCGTCGAGCGTTGTTTCTGTTTGCACACCCGACATAGTTGTATAATTTTCCGCTTCAATTTTTAAAGAAAAGGTAACAGGTTCCGGATTCACCGTGACCACTACATCCGCGGTGCCTGTTGCTCCACCATTATCCGTTACCGTCAATCTGAAAGTATAACTGCCTTCTACAAGACCCGTTACAGTTGTCGATGCCTGGGCAGGACTTGTTATCGTTCCACCAGCAGGACCCGAAACTTTTGTCCATGCATAGGAAGCAATCGTTCCGTCAGGATCTGTACCACTACCGGTTAAGGTTACACTGTTTGTGGGAAGCGTAATCGTTTGTGCACTGCCTGCATTGGCTGTAGGTGCCTGGTTGGTTGCCACTGCATTCACCGTGATCACTACATCCGCTGTGCCTGTTGCTCCGCCATTATCAGTTACCGTTAACCTGAAAGTATAACTGCCTTGAGTAAGTCCGGTTACAGTTGTCGATGCCTGGGCAGGACTTGTTATCGTTCCACCAGCAGGACCCGAAACTTTTGTCCATGCATAGGAAGCAATCGTTCCGTCAGGATCTGTACCACTACCGGTTAAGGTTACACTGTTTGTGGGAAGCGTAATCGTTTGTGCACTGCCTGCATTGGCTGTAGGTGCCTGGTTGGTTGCCACTGCATTCACCGTGATCAAAACATCCGCTGTGCCTGTTGCTCCGCCATTATCAGTTACCGTCAACCTGAAAGTATAACTGCCTTGAGTAAGTCCGGTTACAGTTGTCGATGCCTGCGCAGGACTTGTTATCGTTCCACCATCAGGACCCGAAACTTTTGTCCATGCATAGGAAGCGATCGTTCCGTCAGGATCTGTACCGCTACCGGTTAAGGTTACACTGTTTGTGGGAAGCGTAATCGTTTGTGCACTGCCTGCATTGGCTGTAGGTGCCTGGTTGGTTGGTGTGCCGCCATTTAGGGCGTCAGGAATTTCCCACCAGTTAAAGTTCCACCCACCATTGGCTGCTGTTGTAATAATTCTAAGGGTTTGAAGACCAGCAGGCAATGTAGCAACAGCTGTTACAGTTTGCCAGTTCTGGAAACCGCCGGTATTAGGAACGGTTACGGTTGTCAGCACCGTTCCATCTTCTTTTCTTAACTGGAATTGTGCACCAGAAAAATAAGACGCTACCCTAAAACTTAGCGTATAAGAACCTGCGGTATTGATGCTTACTGAATAGTTCAACCAGTCGCCATTATCCTGCCAGCCTATATTCAATCCACCACCCACATCTGAAGTTGGCTCTGACTGAATACCGGACATTGTTGTGAAGCTTTCCGCTTCAATTCTGGTAGCAGCACCCGAAGGAGGCGGCGGCGGCGGAGGCGTCACCACACCTTCTTTAAGTTCCACTGGTATTTTAGACCATTCGGACCATACGCTGCCTCTGCGCACTCTTGCATCATAAAGCCCAAGTTGGGTGGCCTGTATTGAATTGCCGGAAGCTGCGGGGATCAACACTCCATTTCTTCTCCATTCATATTGGTCGTAACCTGGGGCTAGTCCAATAGTGGCATTAACTGGATCTCCAGGAGCGAAAAGGGTTTTATTATGCAATGCCCATGGATTTGAGGAATAAGCACGTTTCAGGTAGGGCCAGAATTCGGGATCCCACCAGGTGGCACCCCAGGTATCATGATAAGCACCGGGGTATTTAATTCTTTTAAAATTTGCGCCCGCAGCCATCATGGCATTGTAGTTTTCATCCCCTGTTGAGGGAGCGGGATTATGATCTTCACCTCCATGCGCATACCAGATCGGGGTAAATTTTGATTTTTCAACAATTTCAGATCCCGACCAGTTACCCGGAGCTGACATGGCCACTACCGTTGAAACATAATTCGTATGGCGAAGAAAAACATCCCATGAAGCCATACCGCCTGAAGACAATCCGTTACTGATGATATGAAATGGATCCAGTTTATTATTAACCGTCATATAATCCAGGATTTCGGTCATATACTGGAAATGGCCAGGTGCAAAAAACGACCCGCCTGCTATAGGCGCCTGCATAAATATGACAAATCCATCGAAATTGCCATTATCCACATTATTGCGGAAAAGTTCCGCACCTAGAAACATGGAATATTCATTATCGTGAATATCACCGGCCTCAAGCAATCCGTGCCAGAACATCAGGATCGGGTATTTTTTGCCGTCGTTTGCATTAGGATTATAACTTTTCGGGAATTTTAGCCTGAACTGCAGGCCTTTGTAGATATAGGCCTTATAAGATTCTGTATTCCAGGTTAAAATTGGCCTTCTGACCCATTTTCCAATGGTTCCCCATGCTGGCTGGGTAGGCGGATTCAGAGAATCATAATTTACGATTGGATCACTTGGATCAAGGATGCTCTGTGCCTTGACACTTGTATGCATAGAAAGCACACCACAAAGTATGGCAATAACGAGTTGTGTAAAATTTTTCATCGAGATAGATATATTAGGGAAAAGGTATTGACAGGTAAATAATAGCAAACACTATGCTACAGCCCATTAAAGCTATAGAATATCTATATTATCCTGAAACTGCGGTGTTGGCAATCATTTTTAGTGTAGGATTAACCACAACTGTTCAGGAGAATGCACTCCTCATATCACCAGGTCGGTGGGTTTTCGGGCTCTGGTTAACTTCATAAACCAGTTGATCAGGGAATTACAGGATCGCGAATGGTTTGCAAGCAACTGGAACACAGCTATAGCAATAATGGCGGTAAGAATTCCAGCAAGCACATCAAGAAAATAATGATGTCCGCTGTATACAGCCGTAAACCAAATTCCCATCATGATCAGGGCAAAGACCAGGTTATAATACCGGAATCCACTTTTAATACCATAATAAAGAACAATGAGCATAAATGCCGAATGCATCGAAGGCATGGCGGCAAATACATTGGAGCTTTTATCATAGATCCCTTTAAAAAGTTCGACACCAAAATAAGCATCAAATCTTGAAAGGCCTGCGGCATGTCCGGGCGTGTCAGCTACAAAATCAAATCCATGAAAAGCAACATACCAGGGCGGTGCTGCAGGAAAAGCATAATAACCAATAAATCCAAGCAGGTTAGCAAAAAAGAAAGTTAACGAAAATTCGAAAAAGATCCGCCTGTTCCTGAAAAACAAAATGGTTCCAAAAAGAACAGGAACTGGAATCCAGCAGAAATAAAAAAAACCGCTGAGCAGATCCAGGGCAATAAAGTTATTTTTTGAAAAATACTCATTAGGGGTAAGTATCGCTCCACCAGAACTAATTCCAAACAACTCTTTTTCAAGATCATACAATGATTTTATATGCACATCATTGAATAAATAGTTGGGAAAAGCCTTCATATAATCAAAAAGGATCCAGTACACGATAATGATGGTAAATCCAAGTATCAGTGAACGGGTTGCCTGGCTTGAAAAATATAATAAGTTGAAAAGCAATACGAGTGCCAGGTGATCGGAACGATAACCTACTACCAGATTACTTAATAATATATAACCAAGGGAAGCAAGGGCTGCCAGCAGGATTTTATTAAGTGAATAAAACTTTTGCGAAGGTGCAAGGGGTGCTGCATGTGAAATAATTTTTTCTTTTCTCTCAGTCTCGGGCCGGAACATGCAGCGCAATTTATATACAAATTTAAGTGATCCGATTTTTTAACCGGGGGTTTTTCTGTTGTTGATCTCTTACATCCAGGGCTGTTTTAGCATCCATTAATCTATTGTAAGCCGTAATATTAGTAAGTACGGCCAACACAGCCAGGGGAATCGTAAAAATGGACATGGTTTCAAACACATGAAAAGGAATCCCGGGAATGTTGAGCTTATAATCACCTCCTATATATTCTGAAATAATACCACATACAAGAGCAGCGGTTCCAATTAAAATGATCCTTTCCGGTCGTTGCATCAATCCTCCCTTGCAGTCTATGCCAAGCCCTTCTGCCCTGGCCCTGGTATAGCTCACCATCATGGATCCGATCAGTGCAATGAAGGCCAGGAGTGAACTGATCAGGTAATGATGGGCGATCAGGTAATAACAAATACCCAAAAACATCAATAATTCGCTGTAACGATCCAGCACCGAATCCAGCAAAGCCCCAAAGGAAGAACTCATTTTCCCAAGGCGGGCCACCTGCCCATCCAGCATATCAAATAACCCGGCAAAAAGAATGAGCGCTCCAGCCCAGCCAATATAACCCAGGTCACCGCGGTTGGTTTTTTCCGCGCCTACCACAAAAACAACGGCTACTCCCATATTCAGCAAAAAACCAATAACCGTAACCATGTTTGGGGTCAGTCCAATGCGGATCAGCACCTTTACAAAAGGATCCAGGATTTTGTAAATACCGAATTGAAGCTTTACCCTGAGTGGCTTTGTTTCCATATATGATCCATTATACAACTGCTTGAAACGGGCAGCTATTTTTTGCTGAATACAAATTTCTTTTGAAGCGGGTAATTATATGAAATACCCATAAAAACCGATACCAGTAATTTTGAAAAAATATAGGTCAAGGGTGTATAGCTGGTGAGCAAAAATACACCGGAAGTTGACAGAAGCAGGTACCCGGTCCACACAAGGGCATATCGAATGAGCTGCACTTCTGCCTGTCTGCTAAAGCTGCGGAACACCCATTTTCTGCCCATGGAAAAATTGGTGATCCCACCTAAAATAGTTCCCAGTGCGCTTGACCATACATACCAGAAACCAACAATTTCCACCAATACGATCGTTACCCAGTAATCGACCAGGGATGCAGTTAATGAAGCAACTTGAGCTTTGGCAAATGTTTTCATTCCAGTATTGCAGATAAAATAATCAGTTGCATTATTATATTGGCATAAATCCCCGCCAGCAGATCATCTGTCATCACTCCCCAACCAGCCGGCAAATCCTCTGCGCTTCTTATAAATAAAGGTTTCAAAATGTCGAAAAACCGGAACAAAATAAAAGCGATCAATAAATACGGCCATTTAACAGGCATCATAAACAGGCTCACCAACATTCCCAACACTTCATCGATCACCACTTTATTGCTGTCCTTACCCCAGAGAGTCTCAACAATAGTGGATGACCACAAACCTATAAAAAAAATCAGGATGGCGAACAGCAGGTAAAAAACAGGAGGAAAACCACGTTCCGGGGCAAGCAGCCACCAGGCGACACAAAATACCAGTGCAGCAACAGTTCCTCCTCCTTTCCGGATATACCCAATGCCCAGGAACGTGGAAATCAATTTGGCGGTAAACATTACAGCGATTCCACCAGGTCCTGGTAATAATCCAGACCCAGGTGTGTAATCAGATCCTCTCCCATCATATGCCTCAAAGTATTCTGCATTTTGATCAATTGCTTGAAAATATCATGTTCCGGACGCAAGCCTGGAGCTGTTTGTGGTGATTTAAAATAAAATGAAAGCCATTCCTGGATACCAGACATCTGAGCTCTTTTGGCAAGATCTGCGAAAAGGGCCAGGTCAAGCACAATAGGCGCTGCCAGGATCGAATCGCGGCAAAGGAAATTGATCTTGATCTGCATGGGATACCCCAGCCATCCGAAAATGTCGATATTGTCCCAGCTTTCTTTATTGTCACCGTGTGGAGGATAATAATTGATCCTTACTTTATGATAGATATCACCATACAGTTCAGGATTGATATCCGGCTGAAGAATATCTTCTAAAACACTGAGTTTGGAAACCTCTTTTGTTTTAAAATTATCGGGATGATCCAGCACATATCCATCGCGGTTACCTAGGATATTGGAGGAGAACCAGCCTTTAATACCCAGCGCCCGTGCTTGTAAACCAGGAGCAAGAATGGTTTTCATTAAAGTTTGGCCGGTTTTAAAGTCCTTCCCTCCTATGGGTGTTCCCGTTTCTTTTGCAAGGTCGATCAGCGCCGGAATATCACAGGAAAGATTGGGAGCTCCGTTCATAAAAGGAACGCCCAGTTTAATTGCGGCATAAGCATAGATCATGGAAGGGGAAATGGCAGGATCATTATTGCGCAATCCTTCTTCAAAATTCTGAATGGTTTCGTGAACAGTAGAAACTTCTATATATTTTTCAGTTGACCCACACCAAACCATAACGACTCTGGAGCAGTCATTGGCATCACGAAAATTTTCAATATCATCCATTAATGCTTTGGCAAGTTCAAATTTGGAACCTGCCTCCTTTATATGGTCGCCATCGAGATTGGTTATGTAAGACTTATCAAATACTGCCTTCATAGGCCTGATCGCTTCCAGTTCTTGCTTCACAGCATGTAACAGCATCGGCTCAAGCACTTTGGCTTTAGAAGCTGCCTCAAATACATTATCGCTATAAACATCCCAGCCTCCAAAAACAATATCCTCTAGTGCGGCAAGTGGAACAAATTCTTTGATCTTTGGAAATCGGTTCTCTGTCCTTTTTCCTAACCGGATGTTTCCCATTTGGGTTAAAGAACCTACAGGCTGGGACAGGCCCTTTTTTACAGCTTCCACACCAGCAATTACCGTGGTTGCCACTGCACCAAGGCCAGGAATCAAAACTCCCAGTTTCCCCTCAGCTTTTTCAATCACATGATTCATGAAAAAAAATTTACTTTAAAATAATTTGTAAATATAAGGAGCCTTGCCAGATGGATAAAATAGAAAGAAAAGGCTGCAAGATAAAAAGACCACTGAATGGTTTTTATCGGCGATCAATCGGATTTGACAGGGGTTTTGTCCTTTTTCCCTTTAAAAATATTGTCAAGGAATTTCCTGAGCCCCTTCTTTTCCTTTTCTTCAGGGACAGGTTCGTTCCGGGGGGTAGGTACTGAAACCGGTTTTTTAGGAAGGGCCATAAGCGAATCTTCAATGAATTTTGCACGCATTTGTTCAGGCCTGGAAAAAAGTGCAATGCTATGCACCATGCGTACCTGTTGGTAGTTTTTCCATACAGGTTGTGTCGAAGGAACTACGATCTTATCGCCTAGTGAAGCTTTTTGTTCCGGCCTTAACGTTCGTGTCCCGTACCATGTTTTCTGGTCTGTATTGTAAAAAAAATATTCTTCTGCATTCACATCGTGATACACATTTGCCCTTGGATAATAATGCACCTGTGCGGATCGCTTATTCGTGAAAGACTTTACAGCCGACCATGCAAAAAACCCAATGATCAAACCTGCAAAGATGGCCAGCCCTAATTTCATGTTGAATTGTTGTCAATAAATGTTCCAGAATAAATTTGAATGTCACAAAATTGCCTCCAGCTCAAAGTTGCGCCTCCTCCAGAATTTTTGCTGCAAGCGAATCACCAGCGGCACGGGCTTCTTTCAATAATCCTGTTCCCCGGAAAACGTTTCTTTCATACGTACAATTATCGTATTCGTTGGCTTTTAATATTTCAGCATTGTCGGCAAATAAAAACAGGAAGCCCATTGTTCTTTTTGCAGGAGGAAATCCTTTATTTGCTGCCCGATTGATCCATTCCATTGCTGTTGTACAATCCAGGTTGTTTTCAAACCTTTTTAACCCCAGGTTTCCATAATGAAACATGGCTTCTGCAATTTCCATTGCTGCCAGATTGCGGTAAATAAATAAGGCCTGGCGTGGATTATTGTTAACCAGAAATGTTTGTGCATCTTCCAGCTGCATTTCAATTTCCTGGGCTGAAATCTGCCGGCTTGATGTCGAACTGTCAATAACGCCAGACTGTGTGCGCTGAAGATCTGTTTTTTTCAACCAGCCATTTGATGTTTGTCCTCTTGAATTTGTAAACGATGTATAAATGAATCCATTTTTTTCTTCTATTCCTGTAACGAGGTCGTTTGAAGGAACCATGAAAGCATTTCTCCTGGCCGATGCATCCGGCTCATTGTGAAAATAAGCACGCGTGGCTAAAACCCTGAAAGTTCCAACCGTAGTATGGGGCGTTACAGGTTGCGCAAGATTTTCGGAAAGATCTTCATTAGCTCCCTGGTTTCGGTTTTGTAAATAATAATAAAGAAATGCGGCAGAAACCAGAAACAGCAGTAAAAGCGGCACCCATGTAATCAGTTTTCCTTTCTCGGGTAAGGAAAACCTACGCTCCGAAAGCTGATCTCTTAGCAGTTTATTCTGCGCCCTTAGTTTTTCATTCTCTTTTTGAATACCCCCTAGTGCTTTTGCAGCCAGATCATGATCGGCAAATGAAGAGATCCTGTTGTACACAACCTGGTTGTACAATTCAATACCGTTGGCAAACCGATCCTGTGGTTTTTTTTCCAGGCAACGGTAAATGGTTTTTATCAGCCATTCGGGTACCTGCAACTCTTCGGATCTTTTTTCTTCCGTCCATTCTTCCGGAAGATGTGCTTCCCTGGCCTGGAGCAGGTCAGGTACCGCTTGCTCCATGTGTGCGACCATTACAGCATTCCTTGAAGTTTCACCACGATCATTCAATGGAAAGGGAACAACACCTGCCAGTAATTCATAAAGCACCACACCAAAACTATATACATCGGTCTGGAAAAGCATGTGCCCTTCATTTTGTTCCGGTGCCATAAATTCTATCGCACCTGCCTGACGTAAACTGGTACGTCTTTGTTCATCCGACATAACAGCCATTCCAAAATCCAGCAATACATAATGGGCTGCGTGAATGTTGTATTTAATGTTGTTTGTTTTTATATCGCCATGTTTTACATCGATCCTGTGGCAATGGGCAAGCGCATTAGAAAGATTTTCTGCTACCCTGATCGCTTCTTTAATCGAAAATACCGGGTCGTGAGGTGGTTTTAAAAGTTCTTCCAGATCCGGACCTTCAATATATTCCATTTCAATAAATGGAAAGGACCCCGTTTCTGTGATCCCGGAGCTTAATATTCTTACAACATTGGGATTGGGTTTTTCATTTACTTTTTTCAGTTTCGACACTTCATTTTGAAAACTGGCAAAATGCCTGTCTTCAATGGATTCGTTATGAATCGGTGTGGGAAGCAATTTTACCGCGGTCACAATTTCGCCATGCCTTCTTGCTTTATATACCGAGCCCTGGCCGCCAGTTTTAAGTGCGCCCATATTTTCAAGTCCTTCAGTGATGGTGAAAACTTTTGCCATTGAACAATTGCATGAATTTCTATGCCAGCTACTCTTCTACCTTTGTAAGATCTGACTTTTTCAACCAGCCTTTAGATGTTTGTCCGGCTGAATTGGTAAATACCACGTATAAAAAATCGTCTTTTTCTTCCAATGGCTCCAGTACCGCATTATTCCAGTGCACAATAAATGCTTCGCGTCGCGTGCTTTCATCGGGCTGGTTATGAAAATAAGCCCTGTTGTTTACGGTATATTTACCAGGTGATGAATTTGAAGTGGGATCTGATGCAGTATTTGTCGTATCAAAATCGAGGGGATCGGTATCGGATCGTTTTGGAATGATTGGTTCAGTAACTGGTTCTGCCATATCGGGTGCAGATTGTTTTTCCTGCTTCTTTTCAACCGGGGTAAATCGTTTCGAGGTATCATTTTCAACAACGTTGGATTTAAATCCTTCATTACGGAAGCCGGAATTCAATATGGTATAAGCAGCAAATGCCGCCAGCAGTGTAGCTACCAGAAGCAATATGTAAAATGCAGATGCCGGAACTCCTCTTTTGTTTTCATTTAAGGAGCGATGTTTCCAGTGTTGCACTTCATTCACCTGTTGTTCAAGAGAACCACGCAATTCAAGTATTTCCTGTCTTTGTTTTCCAATGGTCTGCTGCAATTCAAGATTTTCTTTTTTAAACTGATCGATCTTCGAAGTATCAACAACATTTACAGGTGCAGCCTGCTGAAAATTATTTGTCCGTTGTTGCAAAATAAAGTTATGAAGTTGCTGACCGTTTGAAAATCTTTGACCTGGTGATTTGGCAAGACATTTATGTACCATCGTTAACAACCAGGATGGAATATTGATCTCAGCCGCCCTTTTTTCCTGACTCCATTCCGGAGGCATATTTTGCTTGCGTAATGCAATAAGATCCGGAGGTGGCGTTTCCATGTGCGCCAGCATCACCGAATTTCTGGCTCTTTCACCTTTATCTTTTAAAGGAAAGGGAACGGAACCGGCCAGCAGTTCAAAAATGATAATGCCAAAACTGTACACATCAGACTCATTGAACATGCTTCCTTCGTTCTGCTCAGGAGCCATGAACTCAATTGCGCCTGCGTGACGCAGACTCGTTCTTCGCTGCTCGTCACTCATGATCGCCAGTCCAAAATCAAGCAATACATAGTTGGAGGTATGCAGGTTATATTTTACGTTATTGCTTTTTATATCGCCATGTTTCACGTCAACATTATGGCAGTGTGCAATGGCATTGGAAAGATGTTCTGCAACTTTTATTGTTTGTTCAATTGTAAAAACCGGATCGTGAGGTGGCCTGAGTAATTCTTCCAGTTCCGGCCCTTCAATAAATTCCATTTCAATGAAAGGAAAATTGCCTGTGTCTGTAATGCCTGAACTCAGGATCCTGACCACATTGGGATTTGGCCGCTGATTCACCCTTTTTAGCTTTTCAACCTCATTTCTGAAATCCCTGTAATTTTTATCTTCTTCGCTTTCGGTATGAATGGGCGTGGGAAGTAATTTGATCGCTGTGATCCTTCCATCGGCGCGTTTGCCTTTATATACAGAACCCTGGCCACCCATTTTCAGGGCACCCATATTTTCCAGTCCTTCCGTTATAGTAAACAATTTTGCCATTACAATGCTTTCTCCTCCTCAGAATAACTGAATTCAAGCAAGGCAGTTTCACCCAACAGGATCTGGTCACCCTCCTTTAAAGGATGGCCAATATTTGTGGTGTACAATTTTACAGGGCCCGGTTCATTGACCGACCGAACTTTAATTTTATTTCCAGGCGGCACACCACCTTCATCAGCATAAATCATAAAGTTTCCGGAATCATTATCAAATTCAATATGTGCATGTTGCCTGCTGATAAATTTATTATTCGGACTTGCACCAACAAAAGCCACATCATTCTGCCTGTAAAATCCATTGGCAGTTTGCGTTTGTTTTTCCCTTCCAATGCAAATTCTTCCAGAAGTTGAAGTGATCTTATAAATTTGCTTCTCCGCTTCGCCCACACGCACTTTTAAGTACGCGGAAGCCGATTTCTGAACGGTTGATTTTTTTGTTACGATGAACAGCCCGGCATCAACACCCTGGATCCTACTCGCTTCAGGTGGCAGGGCATCAACAAAAATAATTTCAAAATTCCAGTCAGCAGGAAGCTCCACTGCATAATCATCCGCGATCCTTTGAATTTCTTCCTCTTTAAATTTATTGTGCTCATTAAAATGCAAAGCAGCTTCGTACACCGGTTTTTCTTCGAGCGAACAGCATACATATAGTTGCAGGCCACGGAAATGCTTTCCTTCTCCCCCTTCCGCCTTTCTGAGTTTTTCTTTTATGAAGAGCAGAATTTCGTCCCGAACGCGTTTTACATCCTTAGCTTCTTTATTATCGTTATTGAAGATCCCTAACATGATTTATTTATTGTAGTGTCTGAATTTTATCTGCTTCGCCAAAACCTTTTATGTATCCACGCTGTATGAGTTTTGGAATAATATGTTTTCCTGCCAGCTTTACTGCTTCACTGGAACCAACGGCCTTTTCAATTCTGATACAAACCACAACATGGCCCGGACCATCTGCTTTGGGTGCGAAAAATACATACCAGCCATCGTTGATCCGTTCACCTTTCCAGATTCTTTCAGGCGTTCCGGTTTTGCCACCCACGCTGATGCGCAGGTCTTTTACTTTGCCTTCACTCTGGCGGATCATGTATTTTTTCAGTTCGGCAGCATAACCCGGATCGTTTGCAATAGGAAAGCCTTCCTTAACTCCCAAAAGTGAATCACTGATCTTTAAAACAAAACGGTGTGGAATCAGCATTCCATTGTTTGAAATTCCGGCAGCCAGCCTGGCAACAGCTGCAGGTGTTGCAATCAATTCGCCCTGACCCCAGGCCATTCCGGAAACACCCCGACCACGTGTACGCCTGATATCATTCCTGTTATAGGATCTTAAGCTGGTAAATTCTGTATTGCGCCACAACTTCCACCATTGTTCCTCACTTGCAGAAGCGAGCGGACTGCGTCCGTAATGATAACCACCTACCCCTCTTAAGAACATGCCGGTATTCAAATATACCTGAGCCATTTCTTCCTGCAACTGCTCTTCGTTGGCCAACCTGATAAAATAAGAATTATTGGATTTCACCAACGCTCTTTCAAGCGAAATATTTCCTGCTTCGTCAGGTTCTGCGCTGCGTACCCTGATAAGGTCTCCCGGCCTGATCTGGATATTTTTTTTGGTTGCATCCATACCCAATTTATTAAAAGCAGCAAGAGCAGTTGCCAGTTTTGCAGTGGAACCGGGCTGCGTTGCATAAGTAAATCCAAGATCAGCATTGGTACTCCAGTAGGCAAGCCTGTTCTGCTCCGCAACAGGCATGTTTAAACTTTCCCAGTCATTGATCAATGGAAGTGGGTATGCTGCGGATGCAATAACATCCCCCGTATGGTCTTCCATAATCACAACTGAAACCCTGTTGTCTGATAAAGAATCATCTTTTAAAAAATCCTTTTGTATGCTGGTCTGCAATGCGGCATCCATTGATAATTGAACATCACGGTTGCGGTTTTTAAATGCTTCCACTTCCGCACTGTTGATGCCTGCAATTAATAAAGGCGCCAGTGTGCTGTAATCTCTTCTTGCAACAGGCATCTCAATCTGCGTATTGGGGAGGAAACGTCTTTCCCTGAAACGGGATGCACTTACAACATAATGGGAAACGGGTGTGGCAAAACCTCGGAGCTCGGCGTCCAGCTGGTATTCTGCAAAATATCCATTCAATCCTCCTGTAAAGATCCCGGTGTTGGCATCGCCAGTCCAGAAAAACATATGTTCTGCAAAAGGATAATATCGATCCAGCCTTTTTCGCGAAAGCGTTTGCAAACCAGCAGGATCCAGTCCCGAACTTAAAAGTGAATCTTTATAATGGTACAGCATCCGTGGATTACTGGTGGCCAGCAATTTTCCCTTCCTGTCTAATAAGTCGCCGGCCTGCAAACGGTTCATCAATATGGCGATCCTTGGATTATAACTGAACATTCTTGCACCACTCCGGTCTGCAACCAGCGCGGGCTGCACTACCCATTCCGTATTATTAAAAAGATAACGGCCAACATTAACCGAAAGTAAGATCAACCCAACCAGTGCAGCGAGTAAGGCCGGCATGAGGTTCCTGTCCTGCTGCCTCGCTATATAATTCATTTGAACAGGCGAACCCTGAACCAGTGATGCGCTTAATAAAAAACCCGCTGCCAGCATGTTGGTGATGAGGGAAGAACCTCCATAACTGACAAAGGGAAGTGAAACACCAGACAAGGGAAGCGCGCCGATGGAACCACCGGCAATAAGCAGAAATTGAACGAAAGTGCCGGTACCAATACCAGCACAGAGGTAAAACAAAAAAGGCCGCCCGGTGTGCCGGCCAATGATCAGTGAACGGTGCAAAAAGATGAGGAACAATATGAATACACAAACAATTCCTGCCCATCCGAATTCTTCCCCTATGGCAGGCAAGATCATGTCGGTATGTGCCTCAGGAATTGTTTTAGCAAAACCTTCACCCACACCCTGTCCGGTAATACCTCCGCCGGACATGGCCCAGATGCCATTTGCGATCTGGTCGCCCCCAAAAACTTCATTGTTCCATTTGTCGAGCCATATTGATTTACGGTCAGCAAGTCGCTGAACAGGTCCCGGAAAAACATCCCGGATCAAAGGCACCTGGTCGAGCAACATAAAGCCAGCCATTACCACCAGTGCCATAATGGAAGATTCGCTCACCTGTTTACGCAGGTACATGTGCAGCGCAAGTAGGGTGGCTGTGATCCCGGTAGCAATCCAGATATTTTTTATAATCCAGTTGGCTAAAACAAATAACACAACTGCGGCTACCATGTAGGCAAAATCACCACGTGAAAATGAAAAGAGTACAATAAAACTAAAACAAACCACAATGGCAGGCCCCAGGTCGCCAAGCATGAGGAACAATAAAATAGTTAGCAGTATAGCACCTAAAGCAAAAGAAAAAAATGACCAGCGTTTTTGCATGGATGCATATTCAGAAATGAACTTTTCGTTCATTGCAAAAAAACCTGCAAGAAAAATGACCACCAGGAATTTCACTACTTCGCTTGGCTGAAAACCAAAAAGATTCACTTTCACCCCACTGCCTTCAGGACCAGTTCCCAGCAATATGGTCATCATCAATAAGAGAATGGCAACCCCAGCCCACTGGATGCCTTTAGCTCCCTTTCTTCCCTTAACTACAAATAACCGGTAAAGCCCTGAATCTATAGTGAATTTCCTGAGATCAAAAAACATAAGTACCATCATGCCAATAAAACCACCCACCAGGTACCATAAGGTATTTTGAGCAAGAAATCTGTCGCGTAACGGATCCTGCAGACTTAACAGGGTTATTAGCGAAAAGCCAATCAGCAACATCACCAATGGAAGGACCATCTGGTCAGCCCTGCTGAAAACCAAACTGAGTAAAATATGGAGTAAGATAAAACCTCCCAGGAAAACAGTTGCAATGATCCAATACCATTTTGCTGCTTCTTCCGGTGTGCGCACTACCAGAGATTTTTCTTTTTTGAGATTATTAAAATCTTTGTTTGAAAGCAGGCGAATCGTATGTGGTGCCTGTACAAAATTAAAATTTGCTTTTCCTGATAATGAAGTGGTTCCTTTAGATGAACCGAACTGAAAATTTGGCTGAAGTGGTAACACTTCGAATGACCGGTCTTCCGGCAAACCATTAAAGGCATAATTCCCATCCTGATCAGTTCTTGCATACGCATTAAAAGAAATCAGCTGCTGATGCCCCGCGGTATCTACTGCATAAATTCTTTTTCCTGAAGCATTGGATGCTACTACCTGTCGAACAGACTCCCTTACTTCTTCACTGTACGTACTGTCCTGGGGGATTACCATCTGCAATCGCACCAGCACACCCGATACAGGTTGTTCCTTAAGATCGCTGACCTTACCTGTAATTGCACTTTTACCTAGACTGGCATCATGCACAGCAGGAAGCGGTAGTGGTGCCTGCATTTCCTGATCAAATCTTACGGAATCACTTCCACTGTATCCAAGCAAAGACCTTGACAGCTGCACTCTCTTCCTGAAGGAATTGCCCCCTGCCCTGAAAGCATCATCTGCCTTGATATTGTATTTGATTTTATTGAGTTCACCGATATTATCGATCACACCTGCTGCCGGATCGATCCTTTGCGCCATAACTGAACTGATTAGTTCAATATCTCTCGGGTCTTCAAAATAATAGCCTGTAGTGAGGAGCAACTTCATTCTTTGTCCCGGTTGATCTGCATTCAGATTTACAATAGATCCCTGTTGCATCCGCTCAGGCACGTCAAAAAAATCTCTTTCCAGTACCTTGTACAATTCATGAAATGAAAACCCAAGCACTGCAATAATGGCCAGCAACCATACGCGTTCAAGATTTCTGCCTGTTCTCTCCATTAATTGCTTCTGTTTAAACTGTCGTTGTTATTGGTTGGAATGATGGGTAATATCCCGGAACTATCCTTTAACGCATAAGCAACCGAAATGCGCGTATCATCAAATGTTACCTGGTTCATTTTTAACACAGACTGTTCTCTGGTGAGAATGGCCAGTTCAAATCCAACAAACCTGATGCTGTCAAGCACAATATTTTTGCACAGAGGTCCCAGGTTAAATGCCGGCCCGCCTGAAACAAAGGAACTATCGCAGATGATTACTACAGGTCCTTTTATGCGCAAAGAATCCCGGTTGATCCGTATGACCTGTGAAATCCTGATGGTATCACCAAAAACAGAATGGTGTAAAAACAGCAGATTAGATGTTGTTGAACTGACCGAATCCTGCAAGCTGATTTCATTTGCATTGAGCGCATGCACAGGAAGAACAGCCTGCTCCTTTTTTATAAAATGTTCCCTGAACAACCATACAGAAGTGGCGATGGACAAAAGGCAAAGTATGGAAAGGATTAATATAAGAGCAATAGGAGAACGATTAGTTTTTAAAGGTTTTTCCCTGATGGCAGGTTCTTTTTCGACCGGCCCGGATGCAACAGGGCTCTGGACATCATTTTTTTTTATGAGCAAAGGCCTTGTTGCTTTTTGTTTTGCGGGTTCTTTTTCATTTTTTACAAGCACCACAGTAATATTGTCTTTCCCTCCACCTATATTAGCCGCCTCCACCAGATTTTTTGCTTTTGTTTGCAGATCATTCTGGTGGTTGAGGATGCTGATCATGTTGCTGCTTGTAACCATATCAGACAACCCATCACTGCATAGTAATAAAAGATCGCCAGGGAGAAATGGTGATTCTCCAGTATCGATATAATCTTTTTGTGTACCCACGGTTTGATCAAATCCCAGCGCTTTATTGATCTCATTTCTTTTAGGATGGTTCATAGCTTCTTCTTCTGTAAGCCTGCCCGAATCTTCCAGAAATCCTACAAAGGATTGGTCCCTGGTAACTTTTACCAGCGACTGGTCACGAAAAAGGTATAACCTGGTATCACCAACATGGGCATAATAAAATTTATTTTCTTTTTCATCCACAAGCGCAAGCGTAACCACGCAGGCCATATCTGGATTACTTCCCCTGGCTCTCTTTGTTTCGAAAATGTTTCCATTCGCATTGATCAAAGCCTGCCGAAGCATTTCAACATCAGGCGATTTTACTTTTCCAACTAAATCAATAATGGTTTGTTTTGCGATTTCGGCTGCCACTTCACCACCTTCGTATCCACCCACACCATCAATAACGCATGCAATTAGCAAGCGGCTTCCGGTAACCAATTGAGCAATGAAGCTGTCTTCATTATTATCTCTTTGCTTTCCGGTATCTGTAATTCCAAAGTAATTATCTGCCATTCTTTTTGTGTGATTTTTTTATTTCCGCAAAATGGGTTACCAGCATCCCTGTACAGATCACCAGCAGTATGATGGAAAGTAAAGCAGCCATATCAGGATTTATAAATGTTTATTCCTACAATACCGTTAAGCACCAGTTTGGAATTATAGGGAAGTTCGATCCATACCGGGTTGTTTTCCGCACTTTCTTTCAGTTCCTTTTCATTAACAAGGGTTTTCTCTCCGAAAGAAGCGACCGAAAGTTTTCCCTCGTTTTTATCATATCGGATCTTCAGGTGCGGACTATTGATCCATTCTGTTGGAATTTTAAAAATGTCTGAAGCGGTTGATGCTTCCTCTTTCCCGCTGATGGTCACTTCATTTCTTTCCATGAAGAATTCAATCTTTTTACCTGAGTATTCTTTTTCAGGAATGATGGCTTCAAACCTTGCAAATAAAGATGGTGCGGTGTGAACGGATTTGTCGCCATCATAAAAAAGATCTTGCCGGAAAGGCACTTCATAATAACCTTCGCTGTAAAAATTGAACCCTTTAAGAATTTCATTGCTGATGTCGGCGGTTTGGGCAATTCCTGTTTGCCTCGGAATAAAAGTGACCCTCAGGTTTTCTTCCTTTTGCTGACTTCCAGGCATCAGTTTACCAATAAAACTTTTATCACCCCTTGAATAATCCGGGTGTGAAACAAACCGAAATACCCATTTGGAACTTGAAGGCTCCACATGCTTACCCTGGGATTTATAATTCTTAAGTATTTCGTAAAACTTTTTCACCGACTCCTGCACGATCAACCCGAAGATGCCTTTTTTATTATCCATGAAATCTTTATAATCGTCCGGATTAAAACCAATGATATATTCATGATAAAAAACCACGCGGCCGGCGAAGGAAAGGTGTCCGATCGACTCCTCAAATTTTTCGACAATGTATTTATACACATCATCAGGCGTAATGGAGTGGTCTGCCAGTAAAGGTTCTGATTCTTTTTTTAAAAACCATTCATGTAATCCTATGCGTTGCCAGAAAGAGGTATTGGGTTTCATTCAAACGATGTTAGGTTAAATGTAATCAAACTTAATAGTGCCCGCAGCAGACTCAGGAGGTTTAACAAAGTTGATACCAATTTGAGGTGCTGAAAAAAATAGTAACTGGGTGCGCTGCAACAAAAAACAGCCCGGAGGCTGTTGCATTATCTTATCAGGGTTACCGATCCTCTTCGCGCTACTTTGTTACCACGAAAATCCGTTGCTTCTGCAATCCAGATATAAGTTCCTGTGGACTGTTTCAATCCCCTGATCGTACCATCCCAGCCGCGGTTATAATCTGCTGTAGAGAAGATCAATTCGCCCCAGCGGTTAAAGACCTTAAAGTAATGGAAAGTTTTCATCCCCACAGGAATGGCCCTCAGCAAATCGTTTTTACCATCACTATTTGGAGTAAACCCGGAGGGAACATAGATCTCCGGCCCTGCAAACGCGCGGATCACTATCTGGTCGGTTCCTTCACAACCTTCTGCGGTGGTTAGGGTAAGCGTATACGTTATATCATAATTGAGTGTGGCAACAGGGTTGGCAATATTGGGATCACTCAATCCTGTTGGTGGCGCCCATACAAAAGAAGTGATGTTGGCGCTACCAAGGTTCACTCCAATCAATTGCAATGGCTGGCCGATGCCCACTGAAGTATCCCTTCCTGCAAAAGCCTGAATGGAAGCAACGATTCCCACCCTTACTGTATCATATTTTAACGATGCACAGCCATTGGCATCGATCACCTGTAGATAATAGTTGGTGGTTTGAGTTGGTTTTACTGAAGGATTGGCAACACCCGGGGTGATCACCGAATTTGCCGGAAGCCAGTTATAAACCACTCCTCCACTTCCTGCCAGTTCAATGGTGCGCCCTAAACAAATACTGGTATCAGGTCCTGCATTCGCAACAGGTGCCGGATTTACAAACACGGTGATGGTATCTTTTACAATACAGATGTCCTGGGTGGCAGTTACATAATAGGTTGCTGTACTGACCGGCGAAGCCACAGGATTCTTAATATTGGTTGCTGAAAGCGAAGGAGCTGCCTGCCAGACGTAAGTTGCCGCATTGCCCTGTGTATTCAATTGAAAACTTGATCCCTCACAAATAGTGGTATCATTTCCGGCATTGACAAAAACAGCAATATTCAATGGCACAGTAACCGATTGTGAAGCCGAACATCCTTTGCTGTCTCTGACCACACCGGTCACATTACTGTTGGTAACAATAAAATTGTCAGCAGATTGAAAATTGATACCGTCTATAGAGTACTGAAGCATTCCGCTGCCGCCACTTGCATTGAAATAGATCTTTCCTTCAGAACTGCCATTACACGATTCAGGATCCACCGTAATATTCAATGTCAATGGAGGGTCATTATTAACGGTAACCGTTTTATTTACGGTACAGCCATTTTCATCCCTTATCCTGATGTCGTGGCTACCGCCAGCAACACCAGTAAATACAGGATTCGAAACATAACTTCCATTGTTGATGGCATAGGTATATGGTGCTCTTCCGCCGGATCCGGTAATATGTATTTCTCCATTCTGCCCGGTACAGGATGCAGTAACAATATTGTCGGCGATCAATAGATCGGGATAAGCCTGAACGAGTGTAACCGGAATGGTGGCCGTACAACCGGAATTATCATTTACACCAATGGTATAGGTGCCGGCAGTAAGGTTGTTGAAGGTGGAAGCGTTGCCAAATGCACCATTGTTTATATTGTACTGAACACCGCTACCCCATTCCGGCCCGCCTGCTACCTGTATCTGTCCGGTATTGCCATTATTACAGAGAATATCCAATTTTGAAACAAGTTCAAGTCCCTTCACAATAATTTTTACCGAATCCTGTGCTGTACAATTATTGAGTGTTGCTGTTGCAATGTATGTTTGGGTTGACTGCGCTGTGAGTACCGGATTGGCAATTGCCGGATTACTTAATCCAATGGCTGGCGTCCATTGAAAATTCGCATAAGTACCGGCAGCAGTCATTTGAACAATATTGTTTTTACAAACCGCGGTATCGTTTGGCGTAATGTTTAATACATCCACATCACGAATCTGCACTTCAAGGCTGTCGAGGAAGAAATTACTACTTCCAACACAACCATTGGAAACGTAGATCTTTAAAACTTCAATTCCTTCTGCCACATTATCAACAATGGGAATGATGGGAATGATTAATACCGAATCGCCTGCAGGTATGCTAGCAGAAGTAGGGAGCATCTGCACATCCACTCCATTTATAGCAGTCCCACCATAACTCAAAGACAGCGGCTGACTATAAGGAAACTTGCGGCTGCGCACCACTTTAAAGGCCCCTTCATGACAACCCTCCACCAGGTAAGGAAATCCATTGATAACAGGATTGGCACTGATCAGTTGTATCGGTGAGGATTTTAAACTCCTGGCTTCAATAAAAACATTACTGTCATAACCTCCATCCACAACGTCAGCAATAGCTATTTTTAAATGATAGGTCTGACAGGGTTGTACAGCTGCTCTTGCTGTAAGCACTTTGGTATGTCCATTATGGGTGAATGTAGTGCTCCCTGTATTATCCAGGTAATACTGTGTGAATGGCGAACCTATTCCAACATTGTTGCAGGTTGCTATATTTCCGCCCGCTGATCCAGGGATACCACTATTAATGGAGTTAATAGCCACAGGTATATTGGTGTTGGGGATCAGGGCAATGTTTTTTGAACCGGTAATACCAGGGCCACTGATAAAAAATGCAAAAACATCATTGAAATTCGTACACGTAAACTGTGGATATTCCTCAGAGCTGAAAACATAACGGAAACTTATGGTATCGCCTTGCGGAACAAAATCAAATTCAAGGATCGTTGCATCATTGGTTACCGCATTATTTAAGAGTGCAGAAAGCTGGGCATCGCCTGGCATGCCTAAAGAAGTGCTTGCATGATTCAACTGTGTTCCATTCAGCCCGTAAGCTGTTCCCGAAGTGAGTACCCGGCCGGTTGATAAAACAATTCCACTGTCAAGCCCGACCTGGTTGTTTCCAAAATTTTTAAAAAAACCGGTAGCCTGGGGAGATCCATTAATGGTAATATTACTGATCAGGATGCCATCGCCAACCAGGTATTGCGCCAGTTGCATTCCATTGGTCTGGGGGGTGATCTGTAACTGCGCAAAGGCAACGGATCCAAAACCAAATAACAAGCAACTAAGAATTAGCCTTTTAAAAAACATTTTCCAGCAGTTATAGATGAACGGAAAGACCCTTCCAAGATAAGAAAATTCTCCCGCTCGCTGCTAAAATTCCCCAATGCCCAGATTCAAGTGATCCTGGTTAAACAAAAAAGAACAGGAACAATAAATCAGGTAAAGACTGCCAGCAATGAAGGCTGGAATGCTTGTTATTTCATTCAATAACTAACATTTTCCTTTGAATCCTTATCCAGTTCCTCTCCCCTTCGGGTCATAGCTCCCTGCCCAGCAGCATTGGAATTCCTGACCTCGGTTTTTTCTTGTTTTCCCGTTTTAAGGATTGCTCCTTTTACTGAAGTTTTCTGCTGCTTATTTTTGTCTGTTTCATTTTTTTTTCGCATATAATGTATTTACCATCCGTGTACAAAGTTGAAACCAAAATTTACATTGCGAAACCTCCATTTTGCCAAGGTAAGGCTACATAGGGTTCTACTGATCCATCTGCTGATACTCCGATAGCTACTTCATAGTGGTTGTTTTCAAGATCTGAAGGTTACATGATGCTGGTGGCAGGGCAACCATAAGTTTTTTTATATATTTTTCAAAAGTTTGCTTCAATTTGAGCCCACTTTTGCCAATAGTATTCAGAAATATTTTAGCTCTGCACCCAACGCCTATCTTTGCCGCCATGAGTACATCCCAAATGAATCCGGGCAATTCCTCCATGCAGGGTTTAGTAGAAAAAACTAACACCCACCTGAAGAAAATTTATGAAGGTGGTGGTAAAAAATCAATTGATAAACAAAAAGAAAAAAACAAACTGATTCCAAGGGAAAGGATAGACTATCTAATAGATAAGGACTCGAATTTTGTTGAATTGGGTGCTTTTGCTGGTTTTGGGATGTATGAGGAACAGGGTGGATGTCCGGCAGGAGGAACAGTGGCAGGGCTTGGATATATTAAAGGAAGACAATGCATGATCGTTGCAAACGATCAAACAGTAAAAGCAGGGGCATGGTTCCCGATCACGGGAAAGAAAAATCTGCGTATGCAGGAGATCGCGTTACAAAATCATTTACCCATCATTTACCTGGTAGATAGTGCAGGAGTTTACCTCCCAATGCAGGATGAGATTTTTCCGGACAAGGAACATTTTGGAAGGATCTTCTATAACAATGCGCAAATGAGCGCAAAAGGCATCATTCAAATTGCCGCTGTTATGGGTGCATGTGTTGCCGGTGGTGCTTACCTGCCGATCATGAGTGATGAAACACTGATGGTGGAAAAAGCAGGATCAATCTTTCTTGCAGGCCCTTACCTTGTTAAAGCCGCCATTGGGGAAGATATAGATACAGAAACTTTGGGCGGTGCAATTACCCATACAGAAATATCGGGCATTGCAGATTATAAATTTGAAACGGAATATGACTGCCTCGACCAGGTGAGAAGACTGGTAGATAAATTTGGCGAAAAAGAAAAAGCCGGATTTGACCGCATCAAATCAAAAAAACCCTTAAAGGATCCGTCGGAATTGTACACGGTATTTCCAGCAGACCGCACCAAGCCATACGACATGCTGGAGATCATTGAACGCATCGTTGATGGCGGAACATTTGACCAGTATAAAGAAGATTATGGCAAAACTATTTTATGTGGCTATGGCCGTGTTGACGGATGGGCCGTGGGTATTGTTGCCAACCAGCGCAAGATCGTAAAAAGTAAGAAAGGTGAAATGCAGATGGGAGGCGTAATCTATAACGACAGCGCCGATAAAGCCGCCCGTTTTATCCTTAATTGTAACCAGAAAAAAATTCCACTCCTTTTTTTGCAGGATGTAACGGGATTTATGGTGGGAAGCCGCAGCGAACATTCCGGCATTATTAAAGACGGTGCTAAAATGGTGAATGCAGTAGCCAATTCTATCGTTCCCAAGATCACAATCGTTTTAGGTAATTCTTATGGAGCAGGCAATTATGCCATGTGTGGTAAAGCTTATGATCCAAGATTTATTTTCGCATGGCCCTCGGCGAAAATCGCTGTGATGGGTGGTGAACAGGCCGCAAAAACCTTATTACAAATTCAGGTTGCAGCACTCAAATCAAAAGGTGAAGTGATCACTCCTGAAGATGAAAATAAATTATTAAACGAGATCAAAGGAAAGTACGAAACCCAGGCCTCACCGTATTATGCAGCGGCCAGGTTATGGGTTGATGATATCATTGATCCGCTGGATACGCGGAAGATCATTTCCGAATGTTTGCATGCGACCAATCACAGCCCGATCAAAGAACAGATGAAAGTGGGTGTATTCCAGGTTTAATGCCATTGCCCAAATCAAATTGTTTATTTACCAACTGTTTTTAATCAATGATTGTTTCTTTCATTTTAATTCCACGGCATGGCCACTGAGGTTGTTATGTATACTGATGGCGCTTCGCGCGGCAATCCAGGTCGCGGTGGTTATGGCGTTGTGTTGTTAAGTGGATCCAGAAAACTTGAACTTGCAGAAGGATTTCAGCTTACCACAAATAACAGGATGGAACTGATGGCTGTCATTGCCGGACTGCAAGCAATGAAAAAAACCGGCTTGCACATTACAGTTTATTCAGACAGTCAGTACGTGGTAAAGGCAATTAAAGAAGGATGGCTGAAAAAATGGATGGCTTCCAATTTTGCTAAAGGCATTAAGAATAAAGATCTCTGGATGCGTTTTCATGAACTATACCAGCAGCACCAGATGAAATTTATATGGGTGAAGGGACATGCAGAAAACATGTACAACAACCGTTGTGATGAACTGGCTACTATGGCTGCGGATGGCGGCCACCTGAAAATTGATGTGGGTTATGTCCCGGGAGTTTGATGACTTTTACCCTAAACCACTGCCCGGATCTGTAATAAGTACTATTTTATGCTGATGATAAAAAGGATCCCCTTCAACAACCCTAAAAAATTCAACAACCCTCCTTCGCTTTGCTTCGGCGGGCAGGCATTCAACAATTTTCAACAATATTCAACAATATTCAAATACTCAGGAATTCAAGCAATCCCACGCCTAACACCCAGTCGGGAACTCAACAAAGCATAAGATCCGAAAAGCAGCCCGCAGAAGAAAAGATCGCCCAGAAAAAGATTACCATAAAAACCATTCACCAATCCATAATCCCTGAAAAAAGCCAATCCATCTGCATAACACATCATCAGTCCTTCAAAAGTTTTAGGTCTGACAAAACCACCGCCGCCTACCCATACCGCAAAATTGGAAGTTAAAAAAAACAGGATGGATCCACTCATTGAAAAAGCAGCGACCCTTAAAACAGAGATCTTTCTGAGCAGGAACCCAAAAAAAGTCAATCCGCAAATCAGAATATAATTCAGCCATTGCCCTTCGTAAAATCCGGGAATCGTGGACATTCCATTCAGAAATAAGAAATGATAAAATACATCACTTAGTAACATACTCACCAGGGGAAGGATCACCGCCCATTTTTTATCTTTGATCACCGCTCCGGCTAAAAGCGCCATCGCTATTTGAGGCGTAAAACCATAAGGGCGTTCAGGCCAGGCACGATATAAAGAAGCAGCCAGGATCAGCAATCCGAAAGCGAGCAGCAGCGATTTATTCAATTTCATTCCAATTGTTTTAACGGGGCAAAAATAAAGGAACTGTCTTATTCGGATGAAGATTTTTACACCGGGGGAATACAGGCCCTGAAAAGACTGGCAGGTGCTCCTGTAGCCAGGTGAACCTCAGATGGCGTGGATATATAAAGCGCTTCTCCCTTTTTAAGTTGAATAGTATGCGCTTCCGAACGGATTTCAAGATTCCCCTTTTCCAACCACCAGATCTCACCCGCCGAAGCATTTACCTGTGATGGGTTTTGGTTAAGCAAATAGTGATGGAGTTCAAATTCATCAACTGCGGGTGCAAAAATTTTGCGGGCCGTATCTTCAGCCTGCATTATTTCAGGGTTTACGGCTTCAAATTTTGTATGAAGCAATAATTCTTCCACATCGATATGCTTTTCCGTTAAACCTGCCCTTAGTACATTATCTGAATTGGCCATGATCTCTACGTTTTGACCTTCGAGATAGGCATGTGGGAGACCATGGGTTTGAAAAATGCCCTGTCCTTCCACCAGCTTCACCAGGTTAAAGAGATAAATGGAAAAAATACCACGGTCGAACCTACCTTCTTTACAAAATTCCGTAACAGCCTTTGCTGCCCAGAAATCTTCAGTTTCTTTTGACAACCTGTTTTCTTTGTAGAGAGGCAGAATCCGCTCTGCAAGTGGTAATAAAATGGCATCCACTTTTTCCTGCGGCATCCGCATCACCTCTTCATACAATGCCCGGTAACTGATGCGGAAGGGTTGTTCCAGAATTGAAAGTTCCGGAACTTTTTGAAAGATATTTCTAATACCTTCTTCATTTTTAAAGCCGTGCAAAAGATAGAAATCTCCAAGGGCCACCATAAGTTCAGGCTTATGATTTCTGTCTTTATAATTGCGCTCCGGCGCTTGAATTGAAATGCCTTTTGCTGTTTCTTTTTCAAAACCCTTTATCGCTCCTTTCTTGTCAGGATGAACCTGTATGGAAAGCATTTGCCTTACATCCAGCACTTTTAAAAGGAAGGGGAATCTTTCATCTTTACTTATCGTTTTTTCACTGTTTAAAAGCGGTTTTTCACCAAGGAAACTAAATAGATCTTTTTCACCTTCGATCAGTGAGGGATGGATGGGATGTGCCCCCAGCCAGTATTCCGCAAAAGGTTTTCCTGAAGGATTATTCATGCCCAAAACCAAAGGAAGAAATTGATATCCGCCCCATGCATAATGTTGTACAACGCCTCTGAGTTTAAAAAATGGCTTCAACCGCAATAATTTTTTTAAAGATATGGCAGGTCATAATGAATTAGGACAGATGGGTGAAGAACTGGCCGCTGCCTATTACCAGCAGCGCAAGCATGAGATCATTGAACAAAACTGGAGAAACGGCCATCTTGAACTGGATCTCGTAACACTTCATAACGGTGTACTCCATTTTGTAGAAGTGAAGACAAGGTCTGGAAAGCAATTCGGTTACCCGGAAATGGGTGTAACAAAAACAAAATTCAGGCATCTTGCCGGAGCCGCGGCATCTTACCTGAGAATGCATGGCCAATACAAAAGAGTGCAGTTTGATATTTTGTCGATCAATATAAATGGAGAAAAGAAAGAATATTTCCTGATTGAAGATGTTTTTTTTAATTGAACGCAGTGTTTGGAAAATAAATTTTACTCCATTTAAATGATGTTGAAAGGGAAGGCCCATGTGCTGGCTGCTTTCCCTAACAAACCCTATTTTTGTTTTATGAGAATCATTTACCTACTCGCAGCTGCCATGATGTTCTTTACTTCCTGCAACAACAGCGGTTCCGGACAGACTTTCTGTGATACCACCTGCAGAAAAGACTCCTTTCATTTCAGAGCCAATAACCAGTTGAATTCAATTGTAAGTATTGGGGTGAAAGACTGCATTGCTGATACCCTGATGTGGACGCATAACCGCATGGATTTCAGCAACCAGATGGCCATGAAAGACCTTGCTAAGCAGGATGTACGTTTAAATGAACAATTCATCAGCTGCGTGATACAGGATACGGTACAGGCCTGGTTAACATTTAATGATTGTGTTTCTGGCCGGGGGTTTTTATTCAAGCTTCCTTTTGGAAAAAAATCAGGCATCTCACAAATCACAGGCGCTATAAACGATTTCGATCCTAAATTTTCAGTTGAAGAAAAACTGCGTGCCTACACCGACAGGGGTTCCATCTTTGTGATCAACATAGAAACCGGTGCCCAGGAAATGATGACTTTCAAAGAGCAGTATGATATTGATTTTAATAAAATTCATGAGGTGGTGGATTCTGTAAACATCACTTCAAAAAGAATCTATGTAAAACTGTTGAATGGAGGTAAAGAAGTGCCGCTGGAAAAAAACATCAATCTTTAATCCACCTCCATTTTGTGGGAACCATATAAAAAAGGTTTTAAAGCTTACCTGCAGCTGGAGCGCTCCTTATCAGGGAATTCCATTGAAGCATACCTTGCCGACCTTGAAAAACTAACCACGTTTTTACTGGCGAATGATCTTAAAAAATCACCTGCTGACCTGACCATTAAAGACCTTCAGCAGTTTGTTCAATGGATCGTGGAACTTGGCATGACGCAAAGCTCCCAGGCCAGGATCATCTCCGGCATCCGAACTTTTTATAAATACTGCCTGCTGGAAGATATCAGTGCCGCAGACCCCACCACTTTACTGGAAGCACCAAAATTAAAAAGACAGTTACCAGACGTACTTAGTTTCGATGAGATTGAATCCATTATTGAACAGGCTGATCTCAGTACACCAGAAGGCACAAGAAATAAAGCCATTCTGGAAACGCTGTACAGTTGCGGGCTGCGTGTTAGTGAACTGGTAACACTAAAGCTGTCGCAATTATTTTTTGATGTAGGATTTATTCGTGTCATCGGTAAAGGCAATAAAGAAAGACTGGTGCCGATTGGCAGCAGCGCCATTAAGTATCTGTCCATTTACATCAATTCAACAAGGAATCACCAGGAGATTGTCAGGGGTGAAGAAGACATTGTTTTTCTGAACCGCCGTGGAAAAGGATTGTCAAGGGTTATGATCTTTCTTATCATCAAAGACCTGGCTGCAAAAGCAGGAATAGAAAAAAACATTTCTCCCCATACTTTTCGTCATTCTTTCGCCACACATCTTGTTGAAGGAGGTGCAGACCTCCGCGCAGTACAGGAAATGCTTGGCCATGAAAGCATTACCACCACGGAAATCTATACCCATCTTGACCGGGAGTTTTTAAGAAAAACACTGGAACAGTTTCACCCTGGTTTCAAAAAATGACCTTTTGATTGCAGAAAAGCGATCAACAAAATTTGCCGAAAAATTTTTCTAATTTAGTCCCTTGTCATTTCTCAAGTCCATACCGTCCTCCACGCCCGATGCTGAATTGGTTGCTGCTTATAAGGCTACAGGCGATAAGCAAACCCTTGGCGAATTATATGGCCGGTATATGGATCTCATATATGGCGTTTGTTTAAAATACCTTAAACAACCCGAAAATGCGCAGGACAGCACCATATTAATTTTCGAAGAACTCTGCACCAAACTGTTAAAGCATGAAGTGGAACATTTCAGGGCCTGGTTGTTTACTTTAGCAAAGAACCACTGTCTCATGCGGTTGAGATCAGAAAAAAAGCATAAAACAGTTGATTTTGATGTGGCTCTTGTGCAATCACCTGAAGAAATGCATCTGAACGGCGTTCTTGAAAAAGAAGAAAATTTTAAAATGCTTTCCCTTTGTATGGATCAGTTGGATCAGGATCAGAAAAAATCGATAGAATTGTTTTATCTCCAGGGTAAATGTTATAATGAAATTGCGGCAATTACAGGGCTGGAATGGAATAAAGTGCGGAGTTTCATTCAGAATGGAAAAAGAAATTTAAAGATCTGCATGGAAAAACAAAAGGCCACATCCGTTTATAATCATGAGTGATCAGTCAAAATATCCTTCCTATTCCGCAGCTGATATTGAAAGATATCATAAAGGTCAGATGTCTGCCGGGGAAAGGCATGACATCGAAAAAGCCGCGCTGGAAGACCCCTTCCTGTCAGATGCTATGGATGGATATGTGTACACTTCAACCCCTACAGCAGATCTTGAGAAAATAAGATCGCGCATCAACGGCCAGACTGAAAAAAAATCAAAGATCATTTTTTTCAGGTCCACCAGGTTCATGCGTGCGGCAGCAGTGGTTTTATTGCTGGCGGGAGCCGGGTGGCTGATCACCCGCAACAGCATGAACAAACCGGATGATCTTGCATTGGATGGAAAAGATTATAGCGAGATTCAAAAAGATGTTCCAGCTGAAACGCAGGATCCTTTAAATGATGTGGCGCAGGGGTCTGCTTCAACCCAAACCGCTGCTCCAAACGCAAAGACCAGTACTCCAACTTCAAAACCTGGAACGGCATCAACCAGCAGGCGCATTCCGGCCGGAAAGAAAACAATTACCAGGGCATCAAAAAAGGCAAACAACCAAACCAGAAAAGATGATGTGGCAAGCGCACCCCGGCTTATGGAAGTCCAAATCCAGCCAGATTCCAATCAGGGATTGATGGCCCGGGCAAATAGTAAAGGCATTGTTTTGACTGGAGACACTACAAAAGATGTCAATATCGTTTTAAAAGAATCTGCAGATGCAGCTGCTGAAGTTCGGGTGCTCAACAAGAATACGAACCGTATCATGCCCAAACCCAACCTGGTTATAGAACCGGAACCATTACTTGGCTGGGAACATTACAATAATTATGTGATCAATAACCTCAGGGAACCGGAACAAATCGGTGAAAAGCAAGCTGTAAAAGAAGTTGAGCTGAGTTTTGACATCAACCAGTTTGGAGAACCTGTAAATATAAAGGTGGAGCAATCGCTTTGTCCAACCTGTAATGAAGAGGCCATTCGCATTCTTAAACAGGGACCTAAGTGGAAAAATATTCAACGCAACAAGGCAAGGGTTACGATTAGTTTTTAGTCTGCCTGTAAATCAGGTTCATTCCTTCTTTCCCCATCTTTCCTACATTTGTGTCAAAATAATTCAACCATGTTTAAAAAATTAATTGCCTGTGCTGGGTTTTTATTTGTTGTAAATGCAGCAGATGCACAACAGATCAAAACACCTCAACCCAGCACTGCCCAAACCATCAAACAGGATTTCGGTATAGGTTCCATTGAACTTTCTTATTCCAGGCCCGGCATGAAAGGCCGTAAAGTTTTTGGAGAGCTGGTTCCTTATGGAAAAGTATGGCGTACAGGCGCTAATAACGCAACCACCATCAGCTTTACCGATACGGTGAGCGTATCAAATACAAAACTGCCTCCTGGCAAATACGGTTTACTGACCATTCCAAACAAAGACCAATGGACGGTGATCTTCACAAAACAACTGGATGTAACAAGTCCGGCTGCTTACAAACAGGATATGGATGTGGCGCGCATTAATGTAAAACCAGTCACACTGAACCACAATCATGAAACTTTCCTGATTCAGTTCGCCAATGTAAAATCTGCTTCCATAGACCTGCAGATGGCCTGGGACAATTTATCTGTCAGTGTTCCGATCACAACCGATGTGGATTCCAAAGTATTGGCCCAGATTAATAATGTAATGAACAGGGACAACAAACCTTATTTTCAATCTGCCATGTATTATATGGAAACCGGAAGAGACCTGAATACCGCGCTGACCTGGCTGGATAAAGCAATTGAGCAGAATCCAAATGGTTTCTGGATCTATCACCAGAAAGCCAATGCGCTTGCAAAACTCGGAAGAAGAGATGAGGCCAGAACGATTGCACAAAAATCAATGGATATGGCCAGAACCGCTAACAATGATGATTATGTGGAGTTAAACAAAAAGTTGATTGAAAGTTTGAATTAAGGAAATCGACAAGGATCAAGGCGCATGGATTAAAGGAAACACCCTTTATTTCATGCGCTTTTTTTATAAATCTATTATTGTTGTTGCTTATGCCCTATAAACAACTGCAACAGCCACGCTACTGCCACTACACCCAACGCGCCGATCACATTTAACCACAGAAAGCCAATAGTGGAAGCGCTGTTCAGAAAATTGAACACAGGTGTTGGTGTGATCTTTACCAGTATAGGCATTTTTGCAGTCAGCCAGGGCCAGATGGTTGAAATAATAATGTATAATTCCACAACCACTGCGGCCCAGAAAATGGCAGTTGACTTGACCCGTTTTAAATAAAAAGCAACAAGAAAAATCCCCAGGATCACACCATAAAATAAAGAGCCTAAAACGTTCACCGCTTCAATCAGGCTTTGGGCCACCTGCCCTGCAAATTGTGCTACTACAATACAAAACAATCCCCATCCAAATGTGTACCACCGCGAAACATTGTATTCGTTGATTGGTTTATTCTTTCCGGAAAAACGCTGGTGAAAATCCACTACCGTACTTGCCGCCAGTGAATTCAGCGCAGCAGCAATCGAGCCCCATGCCGCCAGAAAAATAATGGCAATGAGCAAGCCTTTTAATCCTGAAGGCAGGTAGTTTTTTACAAAAGATAAAAAAACATAGTTGGTGTCATTGGTATCTTTTGAACTTACCTTCCTGCTGATCCTTTTAAAATCATTTCTGATTCCTTCTGCCTGGGCCTGCAATTGCCGGATACTGTCTGCAAGCAGCTGTTCCCTGTTCCCACTTCCCAGTGCGTTCGTATAGGCCAGCACTTTCTGGTTTTTTTCCAGGTTCACTGCATCCATGTTTTTCTGCAATGCCGCCACTGAATCGCTCATCGAAGAAGCTGAGGTTTCCGTTAAGAGGGAACTGTTAAAAGAAAGAGGGGCATTATTGAACTGGTAAAAAGAAAACACTAAAACTCCAATGAGTAAAATAAAAAACTGCATAGGGATCTTTACCAAGCCATTCATTAATAATCCCAACCTGCTTTCACGGTTGTTCTGTGCAGTGAGATACCTTCCAACCTGCGACTGGTCGGTTCCGAAATAGGAAAGTGCCAGGAAAAATCCCCCGATCACACCACTCCAGATATTGTATCGGTCTTTCCAGTTAAAACCATCTTCTGTTCTGCCATCCGTAATCACATTCAATTTACCAAGCTTACCTCCCACTTCAAGCGCATCTGAAAAACCAACACCCGGAGGAAGCAGTTTTACAGCCGTATATGCCGCCAGAAACATGGCAGAAAAAATGATCACCAACTGAACCTGTTGGGTATAAGCAACCGCTCTTGCACCACCGCTCACCGTATAGATGATCAGGAGGCCACCCATTAAAATATTGGTCCAGAAAATATCCCATCCAAACAAAGAAGAAAATATGAGGGAAGGTGCATAAATGGAAATACCGGTGGACAAACCTCTTTGTAAAAGAAAAAGAAAAGAAGTGAAGGTTCTTGTTTTGTTGTCGAATCTTTTTTCAAGGAATTCGTAAGCAGTTACAACTTTAAGTTTATTAAATATGGGAACAAACGTAATGCAGATCACCACCATAGCAAGGGGCAAACCAAAATAATACTGAACGAAACGCATGCCATCTGCATAAGCCTGTCCAGGACCGGACAAAAATGTAATGGCACTGGCCTGTGTGCCCATGATACTTAAAAGCACCAGGTACCAGGGCATGCTCCGGTTCGACAAAAAATATCCTTCAATATTTTTTGAAGCACGGCTGCGGTATAAACCATATATAATTATTCCCGAAAGCAGCACACCAATAACGATCCAGTCCAGTGACTTCATGAATAGGTTTTGGTAAAGATGTAAAATAGGATGATCTGCAATACAAGAAACAGGATCACCAGGACGTACCATTGTGTCCAGGTTTTAAAAAGTGGCGGCCTTTTGCTGGGATCCGTCATCAAATTTATTGTTGATGTTATTTTATTTTTTCCTTTTATGAACTTTTTTTCCAAAGGAGGGAACTTAACAGTCCCAATAATAACCCGATCATTAACCCGAAATGAACGCGTTTTAGAAAAATGCCAATGACCAATCCGATCACAATGGCAAGCGCAAATCCTATTCCTGCACGTTTCTTATCCGGCTTCTTTCCCCGAACTCCTGGTGTTTCCATTTTATTTAATTCTTTTTCAGCCACAACCGAAGCTATCATTTATTTCGCTGCATTTAATGCAATAAGATTTGCCATTAATTTATATGCCCCCGGAACACCTGCAGGCAATTGCCGGAAAAAAACCAGGCCCGTATAAGTGAAGAAACCCTTTCCATATTTTGTAACGATCAGACTGCCGTCATCCGACTTTTCTCCAGGATCATTCATCCTTATTAAAGAGGTAAATGCAGGATCTACTGCCGCTGCATGATAAATACTTCTTTCCTGCACCCATCCTTCAAAATCACCTGCAGTTATTTTGTTGGGGAAATTAAATACAGGATGTGCAGGATCCAGTAGGGTTACCGGCGCTGTTTCAACTGAAACTCTTGTACGGCTGATGTTAAATGGATAAGGGCCGATCTTGGCACGCACGGGTCCAATCTGGTTGCTTGTATTGTATTGAACAATAAGATTGCCGCCTTCCTGAACGTAAGTCATTAATTTTTCATAATGATTATTTAACCACTCATTGGTATTGTAAGCCCTCACGCCACTGATAATGGCATCGAATGATTTCAGCTGATTTTTTGAAAGTTCATGATCATCCAGCAAGGTCACTTCATATCCCAATTGCAGGAGTGCCCCCGGCACTTTATCACCTGCACCTGCTATATACCCGATCTTTTTTCCAGCCGTTTTCAACCTAACAAAAACATTGCGCACCACTGCAGGTTTTAAATAGCTGATTTCAGGAATATGGTTATAACTGATCTTTTGAACCTGGTAAGCGGGTGTACCGGGTTGCAGTTCATATAACCAGGTATGATCCTCTGGCAGATTTCCTCCCGGTGAAGCAATATCAAAAAGCGCTTCGAATTTTCCGCGGCTTCCTTTTAAAAGGGCATCCTTTGATAATACTAATTTTTTATTGCTGTAGATGCTGACTGCATCCATGTTTTTCTGTGTTACATACTCAAATTTCTGTTTCCAATTCATTCCCTGCACCAATACAACTGGCTGAGCTGGTAACTCCAGTGTAACGGGTGGCAAAACAATAAATGGCTGGTACAATTCTCCTCTGACGGGATCTGTATATTTATATTTTAATGTTTTTCAATTACCAGTTCCAGGCCTTCAAATTCGATGTTGAACTGAACTTTGAACGCAGGTTCCGCGTCTGGCTTTCCTATTAATTCCTGATCGTCCACATTGAAAGAACCTGCCGCCATTTCTTTTTTTAACCAATAAGGCTGAGAGGGTGTAAAATCAGCAGGAACAAAAATGGTTTGCTGGAAAATCTCGTTATTATTTTTAGCAAGCGCTTTAACAGGTGCTGTTTTATATCCCATCATGTTGATGGAATTGAGTTTTACCCTGGCGCCCGTTCTGTTATTCACCACAAAATTTACTTTCATTGAATCCCCTGCAGCTACTGTGGAATGGCTGGTAAATGCATCGATCCAGATGCCACTTACCTGCTCCATCAGTTGTTTAACTTCCTGCAGTTTTTTATTGCGCCAGTAACCATCTTTTAATAATTGGATCTCTTTGTAAATATTTGCGAGCCGGGGCAAGGAAGCTGCCGGCTCAACAAAATTAAAAGCATGGATCGCCTCATCTAAAAGCTTTTCAACACGTGCGCCTCCGGGAATTCTTTTCCATGAATACACCACATCTTCAAACAGGTCTTCATTAGGCTTTTCGCCCCCTGTGATGGTGAAGTATTCCCATGCAGTACCTCTTATTCGTGCGACTCCAAACCCCTGGCTTTTATGCTGGCTGCGACTTTCAGATGCGATCTCACCATAGCTTTTTCCAAGAACAGGGTTGAAACCGCCTACATCTAATTTTAAAGCATTTTCAGGTGCCTGGTTATTATTGAAATTGAAACTATTCCAGGCAATGCGTTTGGCCTTCCAGGGTTGAAACCATTTAAGTTGTTCAGGAAACTTTTTAGGATCTGCCGCCGCTTCAAATGCCTCATTGGCAAGTATGGACGATGCGGTATGATGTCCATGTCCACCCTCACCTGTTACCGGGAACCTGGTGATGATCACATCCGGTTGAAATTTACGGATGATCCATACCACATCAGAAAGGATCTTTTCGCGGTTCCATTTTTCAAGCGTTTCCTCCGGATTTTTTGAATAACCGAAATCGAAAGCTCTTGTAAAAAATTGCTCTGCGCCATCAATAGCGCGCGCAGACAGTAATTCCTGCGTACGGATCAAACCAAGGTCAACACCCTGCTCATCCCCGATCAGGTTTTGCCCACCATCACCTCTTGTAATGGAAAGATACCCGGTGCGGAATAATTTCTCCTGTGAATAAAAAGAGAGCAACCGTGTGTTTTCATCATCAGGATGTGCGGCAACATAAAGCACAGATCCGAGTACATTGAGTTTTTTTAATCCCTGGTAAATCTCCGCAGAATTCGGCGTTAGTTGTGCATGACCTAAATGACCCAATGCAACTGCAACTATTAAAAATAATTTCTTCATCATTTAAAAAGCTCAAATAAAAGAAAAAGGGTGAAAATTACTTCCACCCTTCATCAATATTATAATAATTTTATTGTCCAACCATGAACAGGGCATTCGCAAACATAAGTTTTCCATTTTCCCAAAAGCTGCGGAACAACACAGGATCAGTGAAATAGGTTACGGTACCCCTTCCTATTTCCTGTACCCCGAATAACATCCCATCCTGCAGGCGGGTTTGCAATCGTGAACCCACAAAACCCGACAACTGCCTGTCTTTCCTGATCACCCCCACATTCCATCCGCCCTCTTTGATAAACTCATAGATGGATTCATCTCCTTTTAATGTATAATAATAATTGGGGTATCCATAAGCCAGCGGATGTGTATTATCCAGTTCCACTTTAAAAATGGAACCAGGAGTTACATTTGGCAGGAATTCCCTTTCACGGTTTTCAAACTTTCTTAACGCTGCATAATTATCACCCGTATCCAGCACATCTTCTTTCTTTGATTTAATACTCCATTCCAGTTTTGACAACTGGGCGACGGCTCTTTCGAGTGCGATGACATTTCCTCCACTGCTGATCCATGATCTGAACGCTTCTGCGCTGGCTTTGTCATTTAAAAATTTGTAATTACCATTGGGAAGGATCACCACGTCATAATCACTCCACCTGATGTTGGAAAGTTGAGTTGAATTGATCAGCGTTACCGGGTATTCCAACACCTGGTCGAAATAATACCAGATCTCTCCTGCCGAAGTTGCAGCAACACCTTCTCCCGTAATCAACGCGATCTTTTTATTCCTTAGCGAGCGCACCCGGTTGCTTCCAAAATCATATCCTCTGTCCACCATGCCGGATTGAACGGTTGCCAGTTTTACCTGGCTTTCATTGGCAAGACTCCTAACTGTGGCCCAGAAATCTGAAACATGCTGGTTACCTGTGCGCATAACCAGGATGGCACCTCTTCCAAATGATTGTCCTCCCGATTCAAATGGTTCGTCTGTAAACCTTAAACGAATGCCTTTACTCAAAAGTTTTCCTGCAAGCCGGGCGGCATTCACTCCATTCCAGGGAATGACATAGGCATAGGGTTCAGCCGCAGGATTTTGAATGCTTACGAAATTAATATTGCCGGAGGCATCCAGTTTTTGGGTGGTGGCATAAGCTTTCAAACCGTAGGCATAAGGCAATGCCCATGCGGTTATATCATAAGTAAGTGAATCAGCCAGGGCTGATTTAGGTTCAAACAAAACTTTAACCAGTGCACTTTTTGGCTGAATGGCAGGAATGATCAGATCACCCGCAGTTATATTGAAATTTTCCTCTCTGCCGAACCTTACCACGAAGTGATCACAAAATGGCAGCGTGATTTTCAATATACCATTGGACGTAACCATGCAAGAATATTTGATGAAAAAGGCTGGTTGTATTTTACCAGGCAGTATTTTGATCTTTTTTACCCGTCTTACGGTGATACTTACCCGATTTACAATGGCGCCATTGGTATGACCTACGAGCAGGCGGGCCACAGTATGGGCGGTCTTGGAATATTGCTGGCTGATGGCGATACGCTTACCCTGAAGGACAGGGTGGAACATCATTTTGCTACCTCAATGAGCACCATAGAAATTGCCTCGAAAAATGCGGCTACGCTTTTAAATGAGTTTCAGAAATATTTTACCGATGCTACGGTTAGCGGCATTGGAAATTACAAATCCTATGTGATCAAAAATCAGCCTGCCGATGAAACCAGGATCAGGAACCTTGTTCAACTGCTGGATAAAAACAACATACGTTATGGTAGTGGCAGAAGCGGTACTGCTAGAGGATACAACTATGATTCGGGCAGAGAGGAAAATTTCAATATAACTGCGGGTGATC